>Ga0099822_1010251_pt1 | contig 11658 bp, 8 predicted proteins | sample CowpeawhiteBW_FD_76839 | JGI IMG/M metagenome (GOLD analysis project Ga0099822, IMG submission 76839) | Root nodule microbial communities of legume samples collected from California USA - Cow pea white BW | ecosystem: Host-associated > Plants > Roots > Nodule | place: USA: California | collected... | reverse complement strand
GTTATAAAGGTTGGCATGAGAGTTATGTGCATGATAAATCTTTCTTGATTGATTGAGTATGATTGGTCTGTGTCAGTGCGTAATTCCTTGGAATCTCTAGGTGAGATTTCAGGGTCGTGCTTTAGTGGTCAGGACGTAGTTCCATGGCCCCTGTTAGTGGGTGTCCATGGTGGTGCCCCATCTATATAAATTGGTAAGGATTCAAGGTAAGGATTGCATCCTGACACTCTAAGGAGTCAGTTAGTCTCACTTAGAGCGGACTGACTCCTGTGGTGAGAGTAGTAGGAGGCCTGAAACTCATTAAGGACTAACCTTGTGTGTGAGGGAATTGAATCATTGTAACACTTGTAACACAAAGCTCGGGGGTGAGCAAAGGTATCCACCATAAGTACAAGCATCCGCTGAATCCGACTAGGTTATATGTATCCGGATGAGTCGAGTCAAGTCTTAGTGTATTGATTTGAAAGTCATAACATGCTTGGATTTTGTATGTATATTGGACTGTGAAAGTATATTTGTATACATGATAAAATCTTTTTGGCTCTAGCTTACCCTTTGCTTGTTTGATTGCTTGTATGTTGTTTTTCTACTTTTGCGATAATCATCAATTTATTGATGGGAGCAGATGCGAGAGGAAATCGTGGTCAACAGGGGAGAGATGAATCCGCTGCATAGTCTTCCTGGGCTGGACTTCTTGTGCTGATTGGGCTTTTCTTTTAGGGCAATGGCCCATGAATTGTCTGGCCTTTGGGCTTATTTTTTTGAAAACTTTGTCGTTATTCCTCTATATTTTATTTTGGCATCGTGGTGAGCCTTGGTTACTGTACGGAGTTGTGATTGTACTCCAGGACTGCTTAACATATTATTCTACGTGACGTTTCCTTTTAATTTGGTTTATTAATTAAATGGGATGTTACACCAATGAAGCAAGCAAAATCTATCTGGGGTTCTCACAATAACCACTTGGGAAGTAGATCCACCGTGACACTGCTACACAATCCCCTCTAATTTTAAGCAACTCAGACCCGAGTATAGGGCCCCACTCATGTAATGAACAAAATGTGTATGTGAAGGGAGAATATAATGTATACCCAAACCCACTCTTGACAATTATTCCACATACAAAAATAAAGAAAAATATACACATACAATTATTCTAAATATAAAAATAAGATAAAAATACACATATGCAAAAAAAATGAGGAAGAAAAAATATGAAGAAAAACCACATCAATTTTGCACATCCAAATAAATGGTCTGACTTTCTACCATCCCTAGTGGAGTCGCCATCTATCGCAACCAAAATTGCACCCGGATGGCAAACCAAAAATTTAATTTGAAAAAAATAGAGTTTGGAGTCGCCACCATAGTTTATTCTGGAAACCTAAGGAAAAACCAAAAAAAGATAAAACAAGGTATGCAAAAAACCAGATTTTGGGTCCGGGAGTCGATTACGCATGAGGAAGGTATTAGCACCCCACAACCCTCGTCCTAAGACGGTACCTTTAAAAAGTTATGTAGTTTTTCAAAATAATTATTTTCCCCAAAAATAATAATAAATGAATTTACAAAAGAAACAATATTTTTTTTGGTTTTGGGCTCGACAAGGATTAATCCTCACTCCTACGTATGTCCATTTACATTGGAGAATCAGGGCTATGTAGTTCTTTTACAAAAAAAATTATTTGGAAAACTATTTCGAAAATGATTTGAATTTTTTGATATTTTTGAAAACCTCTTTATTTAAATTTTTCGTATTTTGAATTATTTTAAAAGTGGTGTCACGCGATGCGAGTAACCAGCTAAACACTTGAAGGGGAAAAATATTTTTATATGATTAAAAAATGAAAATTGGAAAACCTAAATCAAAAGATAAAAGAACTGAGGGTGACGTACCTTCAAAAGTTTTCAATATCTCCTCACCTTTTCTCTTTTCTTTTTTTCTTGATTCATTTTCTAATAATTTTGTGTTTGTTTTTCAAATAAAGATAAAAATTAGAGGTGTCTATCTGGGTAGTAATGAGAGAAAGAGAGAGTGTGGAGAATGTTTTCTTTTCTTTTTTATCTACCTACTTCAATATTGTTTTTTCGAAAGAGAGATAAAAAAGGAGGTATGTATGTGGGAGTGGTGATGAAAAAGAATTAGAGAAGTGTAAAGAATCTTTTTTTCCCTTTTGATCATGATAGAGTGCGTATTTATACTCACACCTTGCAATATCAATGCAATCTCAGTCTTAATTGTAATGAACAATATAAAGAAGGAATTGGCCATGATAGCAGCACATTATAGAGATCAAATCATAGCAAATCAAAGCACAAAATCAATCAAGATCAATAATATTGATTCTAACCGTTAACAAATCAGAGCACAAAAATGAATCCCAATTAATATTGATTCTAATTATATGAAGAGATATTAGTTTTAATTATTAGAATCATATCACTAATTTCTCTATCAGAACAAAGGTAGAAGATATGTTGAGTTGTTGGGCTCATGAAGAGGGGTGTGATAACAAATTAGTCTCTTCCTTCTTTTTTTCCTTTTTTCTTCATCTCTCTTCTTTTTTCTAAAATTAAAGTTTGAAAATCTTTGAAGAAAATTTTGTTTCACATTTTTTTTCCATTAACTAAAAAACTTTATTTTATTTTTTTATATATTTTTTTTAAATAAATTTATTCACCGGACGAAATTGGGTGTTGACACTAGCCTTTTCTAGAATAATCATTTGGGTGAAATGGGGTCTATAAATACATATGTACACTAACATTTGAGATAGAACACAACTACAAAACATTTTCTTTATCCCATATTATTTCTTTCACAACTTCAAAATATTTATAGTGGTACCAGAAATATGTTCGATCATCTATTGGACGTAGAAAAAATTATCCTATTACTTTTAAAACCTTCCTTCTATATCCATGGTTTCTAACAATGTTCACTTTTCTTCCATCCCTATATCAGTTTTTACAAGTGAAAATTTTGACCTTTAGAAACTCAAACAAAAAGACATATTTTTATCTCACCAAATGATAACTATTTTTCAACAATCAATTCTAGCATTGGTGTGTTGAAGTATAAATCAAGTGTCATATCCACAAAGATTTGTCAAGATTTACCATTATCTAATTTTGCAATAAAATAATATTTTTATTCAAGAATTTAATTTCAATCATGCAGTTCAAAATCTGGTATACAGAAAATATTAAAAATTTGTGGTGAGGTTGGACGTCTTCTCCCTTCCTTAAACTGTTTTTATTTCGCCTTTTCCTACTTAATATTTATCATGATTCATTTCTCTAGAAGTGCTCTTTAATGTATATCTAGACTCATTTTTACAACCTTGAACCTAGAGAGTTTAGATCCAAGGTGATATACACGCTCTTGGTTGAATAAATCCTTGCTTTACTATACAAGACTTTCCTTACCCAGCATTCCCTCTAGATTCCATGAAGCATCTAGTATAGGCATGGTAATTTGATTGGATGACAATTTGAATTAATCTTTCAACTAAGTTCAGACCAGTTAAATATAACAAATATTATAAAACAAATTATAAACTGATAGAACATGATATATATATATATATATATATATATATATATATGTGTGTGTGTGTGTGTGTGTGTGTGTGTGTGTGTGTGTGGTGTGTGCGAGGAGTATTCATAAATAGAGAAAGTAAGTGAATTACATCCAACCTCACACACTTTAGAAATTAACCACTCATGTTGATGAGCAAGCAAAGACCTAAGCATTAATCTTTGTTCCAATCTCTATTTCTCCCTTCTACACAGTATTCTAAGAATTTTGCAAGAGAAAGAGCCAATTCTTTACTAACAAGATGATCCAAACTAAAGAGGAAGTTTTGTTCTATAGACAAATTTGGCTGATGCTCAGTCATGTTTTCTGTGCTCAGCCACATGAGTTTCTTCATAAGATTATTTTGTTCTTTCTGCTCAGCCTTTTTACTTTGATGAATAATGCATGACTTCCTTCTGCTAATTTACTTCTTCTCCATTCTTCTTAGTATCCTAAATGATGGAAGTCTTCTTATGTAGCTCGACACCAATTGTTAGGCTCAGCACCAATTGTTCAATTCAGTTATACAAAACCAAGCAATATTGTCTCTCTTTTTGAGGAGGAGCAGAAAAAGTTAGAAGATTCTGAGCAAAAGGATGCCCAAGCATTGTTTGTTCTTCAACAAGTTATGGGAGAAACTATCGTTAAGATGATCATAGATGCAAAAATATAGAAAAAGGCGTGAGACATTTTGAAAGAAGAATTTAAAGGCAATGAACAAGTATGCTCCATTAAACTACACTATCAAAGAAGAGAATTCAAGACCATTAAAATGAAGGAATCTAAGACTATTGAAGAATAACATGGAAGAATAAAAGAAATAGTTAATCAAATGAAAGTATATGGAAAAGAAATAAAGGAAAAAATAGTGGTAGAAAAAATTCTTATCACTATCACAAAAAGACATGATTCCATAATAGCTTCCATGAAACTTCCTCTGATCCATCTTCCCTATCAATAAATAAATTAGTTGGTCTCCACAGAGCGCATGAAGCAAGATTATATAGGCGTCCTTATACAAATTTAGTTGAAAATGCATTCCGATCAAATCTTAAATTACAGTCCAAAAATAAAGAAGAGGGAGAGAAGAAAAATGTTGGAGAATATTCTAGAAACAAAAAAAAGATAAATATCCTCTGTGTGGCATTTGCAATAAGTCAAGTCAAGCAAAAAAACATTGTTGGCATCGTGGGAAGCCAATATGTCATTATTGCAATAAACTCAACCACATGGAGAAGTATTGTCATAATAAAAATGAACATCAAACAAACTTCGACGAAGAACATAATTAGGAGCAACATTTATGTTATGCTAATAGAGAATCTCCTACTAGGGAAAGATTTTGGTACTTGGATAGTGGATACAACAATCACATGACTAAACATCAAAGCATCTTCAAAGACATTGACAAATCTGTTAATGTTAAAGTTCGGGTTGGAAATGGCGCCGTAGTGGAGTCCCAAGGCAAAGAAATTGTCATGGTGGAGATAAATAAAGGTACGAAATTCATCTAGGTCGTTTTACTAGGTCCCAATCTTAAATAAAATCTTTTATGTATTGGTCAAATGATGGAAAATGGGTATTTTCTTCACTTTGAGAAAGATACATGCAAAATTTATGATAGTAGAAGGTTAGAAGTTGTGAACTAAAAATGAAAAAAAGAAATGGAAAATTTCTCATAAGCTTCAAACTTGGAACAAATATTGCCATGAAGGTAGAATTTGATGACTCATGGCTTTGGCATAGGAGATTTGGCCACTTCAACACACATGCCTTAAAGCTTCTATATAAAAAAAATATGATGAGAGATCTTCCATGCTTAAATTAGAATAATTAATCACGTGAAGGACTTCTCCTCAACAAACAACACTAATTACCATTTTTGACAAAGTATGGAGAGCAAATGACTTACTAGAGTTTATCCATAGCGATGTTTGTAGACCGATGATGATGCCTTCACATCACAACAATAGGTATTTTATCCTCTTCACTGATGACTTCTGTATAATGTAACGAGTATATTTCTTAAAGGCAAAGTCATAAGTCTTCTGAATATTTAAGAAATTCAAAGCTCTTATCGAGAAGTAAAGTGGAAAACATATAGAAGTAATCGTGACAAAGAGTACATATCTCACAAGTTTGAAAAATTCTATGAAGATGAAGATGAAGATATAACCACTTAATCGGGTCCTTAGGACGAGTAACATAAAAATAAATGAAGCTTTTAGGGGTAGCAAATAGATATAAGGCTTAGCAGACAAGCCGATAAGCTTGCAAACTGCCTTAGCTATTTGGGTGAAACTAAGAAGGAGCAATGTTGAAGAGATGGAGAACACCCATGGTGAACTCGTCAAATGAAAGTCGAATATGTAATTGCACAAAAAAGGCCATGTATACATAGAAGAACTTGTCTTCATCCCCCTCGTGGCCATGACATACACTATCTACGCCGCCTACCCTCTAGGGACACTATATCAGGACTTACACCCCGGTAAAAAACGTATATGCTATTAAGCCAAGAAATCAGCAGTTGTGACCACCTGAATTTAGAGGTTGCAAGTTAAACCTCCTCATGAACCCTTAATCATACCCAGTACTCCTAGGCAAGGAACTTTCAGCATGTTCCTCAGGAGGATCCTCTATACACTCCCTAGTAACCTCCATAATCAACCCTAATACACTAGACAGAGAATCATCTAACAATGTCAAAGACCAACTACTAGGCGACTGCTCATCGGCACTTGCATTAGAACCATTAAATGACATACCTCAAGTACTCACTTTTGTGCTTGTCGTAAAAAAATCTCAAGGAAAGGTAATACCAACTTAAGAAAATTTAGAGAACTTCGTGAAGAATACAAAAAACTAAAGTGTTATTTATAAAACGGACCATAATCTTTCACCTTTCCACCACATTCCATGTCAACAATCGCAAGCCTTTAACAAAAATGCCCAAAATAACAACTCTTCAACTCCCAAAAGTTACCTCGATTCCAACAAAACTCTTATAGTCATTTGCTCGCATCCCATCAACCATAAACTCTGCATCTTCCCAAAACATCAAACATCACAAGGCTAGGGGGTTGTTATACCTATAAGACCTTGAGGCCAATCATACAAAATTTCTTTGCAAAACATCCAAGACCGAGAAGCCAACATTCGAACATCGAAACACATGTGGCCCTAAATCAAAGTTTCCAACATAGAACAGGTTAAGACTGCGAGGCTAGTGTGTTTTACATGACAAAAGTACCGTATAAGGTACACTACTTGAGAGACTAGTGTGCCATATATGGCCAAGATATCCTACAAAGCACACGACCCAACCGAATACATGTCGACCTTGTAGGACAACATGTACTCAAACAATGCTAACAAACCAACCCAATATGACCTTCATTCAAAGAAGGTAAATCCAAAGTTAATTATCGCAGTCTAATTATTAAGTAATTAGGTCAACTAAACCAAAGTCCAACTAAGTAAGACCCATGAACTCTAATATAAAAGGCACATTTGAAGAAGCACATGATTACATTTTCTCTTTTATCTGACATTTTCTATATAACATCTCGGAATGACTTCGCAATGAGGGTGTCTTTTGCAGGCACCTCTCCCCTATTTGTGACTTTGGAAGACGATTGTCCCTTCATGAGTGAGTTTGTGAACTCCTTTTAGGAGAGTTTATAGAGTATACTTGGACCTCGCAAAGCATCAACGTTGCTGCAAGACACCAGTCAAAGTTAGCGAGATTGGCTCTCGATCTCGTGAGTGAACGATGGCATCAACAATCACATCAATGAATGGAAGTGGCTCTGGTGATCTTTTGGTCACAGCGATGGAAGAAAATGTAGCAATGATAGGAAGGGACGCAGAATATGTTATGAAGAGAAAAGAGGAGGATGTCAATGACGCTTTTGGTCATGACGACGGTGGCGGATAACGGCAAGGCCAAGCGATAACCTCCACTGGGTGAGGAAGGTGTTGTCGTGGGTAGAGGTGGTGTTGTTGTTCTCACGTGACAAAGAAGAAGATGAAAACCCTAACTTAGGGTTTTGAAAATAGTAGAGAAATTAGGTATTCGCCAATTCATACTCCATGCACCCCATTTTTTAACATTTTGCACCCCTAATGTTTGTTTCTTGTTTATTTGGTGATTGGATCACTACTGTGTGCACCTCCTTACTTTTTACTATCTTAACACCCATGGTTACTCTAACACACCCTTGTTTTTGTTCTTTGCATCCTAGACAATGCTTATTTACTCGTCGCACGCCTATATTCTGTTAACCTCCCACCATTAAGTGTTTTATTGTTTGTTTTTGTATTTTACTAACTGCTTTTGCATATTCACTACATACACTACACATTAATTGCTCATGGCAGCATGCTTCTATTATCCCCCCACCCCTGCATGTTTGTTTGGTCTTTTTTATTTTACTTCATGCACTTACGTTTCACTTCGTGCACCCCACATTTTGATTCTTGTATCTGTAATCTATTTGCTATAAATTTATGTTTGTTGCACCCCCACATTTTACTAATTGTAGCTTATGTTATTTACACTCTATTGTTTTCACCCCATTTTTTCACTATTTCCAGGTTTCTATCCTATTAGTTATATTTTTTTCTTTTATATCATTTTTCATTTCATATTATCAAATGTGTACCAACTTTTTATTAAATAAAAAAAATTATATATGTTTTAAAGTAATATTAAAAATATTTTTGTGATAAATAATAAAAATACAAATTAAAACATTTTAAATATTTTAAATTATTTTAGATGCAATTTTAATTTGATTATTCTAATGTTTTAAACCACTTTAGATGCATTTCTAATTTGGTTATTCCAATATTTCAAACAACTTTAGATGTAATTTCGATTTGGTTATTCCAATATTTTAAACCAATTTAAATGCACTTCTAATGTTGTTATTCCAATATTTCAAACCACTTTAGATGTACTTCTAATTTGTTTATTTTTAATGTTAATCACTTTAGATGCACTTCTAATTTAGTTATTCCAAGATTTTAAAACCATTTTAGATGCACTTTTGATTTGGTTATTCCAAGATTTGAAAATCACTATTAGCTACATTTCTAATTTGGTTATTGCTAAATTTTAAAATCACTTTAGATGCATTTCTAATTTGGTTATTTTCAAATTTAAAACCGCTTTGGATAAATTTCTAATTGAATTGTTTTAAAATTATTTGGAATCTTTTTTTGTATTTCATATTTTTGGTGTTACAAAATAATATTAAAATTAAAAATAATATTAAATATTTCTATCCATAAAATATTTCAAAGAACTACGTGATTCCTAATTTTTCATTTTGAATGGAGATACATAGGACTGAGACTAATCCTTATTGGATTCACTTAAAACAAATTCTAAATTCTTCAAAAGTATTTTCTTAATAGTACTCTAACCTAGAACTACGTGGTCCCTAAATTTTCATTGTTAATGGAAATACATAGGACCGATGTCAATCCTTGTTAGGTCCAAAAATTAAAATATATATTTCATAGGTGTAGCCAACTCTCGAACCAAATATGGTTTTCATAGAGCATGTCTTATTTTATGGTTTTTCTGCAATTTTCTAGAATAAATTATGATTACGACTCCAAATTTTGTATTTCAACTATTTTATCCTTTCGTCGTCGTCCTGTCGCGATTTAGGTTGTGACTAGACGAATGCAAACCGATAAGCAGACTGCCAATGACAAATGAAAAACTACAAAAGACAGTTGTGACTAGAATTTTCTAGAATAATCATGTGAATGAAATGAAGTTTGTAAATACCCATATACACTAACATTTGAGGTAGAACACAACTATAAAATATACTTCTTCCAACTACTGCTTTCACAGTTCTATTATCTTGACATCTCTTTATCCAATAAATTATTCATTTCACAACTTTAAAATACTTATAGTATATTGGTGAATAGGTAAGCAAGGTTGACTGCGGTGATGGAGGGTGGCGACGCATGAGGTTAGGAGGAGGAGGGTGCATAGATAGGTAGGGTTGAAATTGGGAATCAATATGAGACTGTTGGGGTGAGAATTGTGAGAATTACGACAATTCTTGGACTGTGGGTGTTAAGGTAAGAAAAGTTGAAAATGGCATTTTGACTATGTTGCATTGGAATTAGAACAATGATGGAACAAGGGTTCAGGTTCTCTAATTCACAAATTGACTCGTTATTGTATGTGATTGATATTGTTCCATGTAATGTCATCATTGTTTACTTTCAAATGTTGTTAGTTTGATCAACAATAGGAAGCTCTGACACGGTGTTGGAGCCGCACTTCTTCGATTCGGAAGCGCACTGGACACAGACATATCGGAAGCGCGTACGACGCGGTGTCAGACACCGTTATTTAGGCTGGACACCGCCTTCTTTCTAGACGTGCAAAGAAGACACGTTTTGCGTTGCTAGAGAAAGCTGGGAATTGATACCACAGACACTTATCGTTGCAGAGTTGCCATCGTAGGAAAAATAGAGATTAAGGAAGATAGGAAAGGGAAAGCCACATGAAAGAGAAGAGAAAAGAATACGAAAACAAAACATAATCTTTTTCTTATAATTTAATAATTTAATAATTTAGTTATTTTATTTAATAAATTTCTTTTGATTTCACGGATTCCAAAATAATCCTTTTCACCTATCATATTCTCACCTTATCAAGATTTTCTTCTTTCTCAATATAATATATTTTATTTAAAGAAATTTTAATTTGTTTCATTAGTATATAATATATTATATTATAATTAATTTTAATATATGACATCTTTTATTTTTTATACTTAAATAATTTTATTTATATTACATTAATTTATATGATTATATAATTAATATATTTTACTAGATATATGCGTGTCTCATATTTCAAATAAATATAAATAAATTATTTTATATAAAAAATAAAAATAAAGATAAAGATAAATACACAAATAATCTAAACTAAAAATCTTAACAAATTATATATAATCAAAACCAAAAATTTTAACAAAATAATCTTCAAATGTATCTATTTGAATATCTTTATATCTGATATTTTAATGATAAAAACTGTCAAACCCTCTTTTTCTGCCCTAAAATTTAAAGGGGCTTAGCCCTATCTGTTGGGCCTAAGGACTTGTCTATAGGGTGTCCAAAGGCCCTAAGGCAGCCTAATCCCTCTCATCTCTTCCATTCTTGCGAAAACAGTACCTTACTCTGTCCCTTTCCCCATCAAGAGAAGCTCTGCTAGGGTTTGGTTTCCTCTTGTTCGTGCTAGCTCAAAAGCTCACCTCGTCTCACGTAAGTTGGTCCTTAAACCGTACTCCCTCCTTTCTAAGTTTGTTTTTGTGGTTTCTGTTAGGGTTCACCGTAGTAACCTTGTTAGTCTCTCTGTGCCGCTGTTCGAGTTTGTAAGCCTGCTTTTGGAGCTGCTGGGTTCATTGGCTTAAGGGTCACAGTCTGTTATTAACCTCTTTCCAGGTAAGGGAAGCTAGATCCTTTTGTATATTCCATGAGATCTACTTGTTGTACGTTTATTTCATGATTAAATAGACTGTGTGTGAATATGAGTTGCTGGAATACATGTTTGCACTATTTGGAGCATGTTTTGGTGACTGTTGCACGAGAGAACAGTGGTGAGCGCTGGTTTTCTCGCCCAAGCGAGCATGTCTCGCCTAGGCGAGATTAACAAAGCTCGCCCAAGCCACTTCATGCGAGTTGTCGCTCAAGCGACTAACCACGCTTTGAGCGAGCGAGTGTCTCGCTCAGGCGAGGGAAGTCTCGCCTAAGCGAGAAGGAGCTGAAGGCCACTGTTCCTGATGTCGAGCTCTCGCCTAGGAGAAAGGAGCTCGCTTGAGCGAGGCCTTTCTGCCTGAGCGAGAAGCTGGGTGAGAATGTGGCCTATTTGGTTGTTTCTTGGTTCTGAATTGTTGGCTCTATGTTTATGTTGATCTTGCTCTTAAAGTATGAATTGGGTGATTATGTATGAATGAGATAATCTATAGTTTGTAATGGATGAGTTCAATATGATTTGGGCATGTTACATGTATGGTTGGTTTCATGGATTG
>Ga0099822_1010250_pt1 | contig 11658 bp, 6 predicted proteins | sample CowpeawhiteBW_FD_76839 | JGI IMG/M metagenome (GOLD analysis project Ga0099822, IMG submission 76839) | Root nodule microbial communities of legume samples collected from California USA - Cow pea white BW | ecosystem: Host-associated > Plants > Roots > Nodule | place: USA: California | collected... | reverse complement strand
ATATGAAAAAAAAAAAAAAGGAATAATTATAAAGTTTGGAATAAAAAAAAAAAAAAAAAAAAAAAAAAAAAAAAAAAATTTGGGTAAAAAAAAAAAAAAAAAAAAAAAAAAAAGAGGGTGAATATAACCATTTAATTTTGTGGAATGGCCAGAGGACCGAATTTAAACAAACTTAGGCCCAGAAAACAACAGTGAGGCCCAATTGGTTGGCCTGTGAACAAAGAAAAATTAGGTCATTCCTCCCGCTCCCAATTTTGCTTTTATGAAGTTTTCAAACTAACAAGACCAACAGCCACGTTCGCACACCATGGCGGAACCGGAAGTTGTCGACCCCATAGCCACTGACGCCGCCGTAGATATGGCTGTCGATAGTTCTGAACCCGCCGCCGTTGACTCAGCATCGAACGGTGAGCCCAACCAGAAGCGGAGTAGGGAGAACCACGATGACGAAGTAGACGGTATTTCGAAGAAGCAGAAGGTGGAGGCAGAAGAGGAAAGGGAACATTTGAACGGAGAGGATGAAGAAGAGAAGAAACCCTCGGGTCCCGTGAAACTGGGTTTCATAAATTTCGCCTCTTCCGTTGAAATGTTCGATTACTTCAACAATCTCCTTCATACTTGGCCCTCTTATCTCAATCTTAACCAGGTAATCCAACACTCGTGACAGAATTCGCTTTTTTATGTTTCCTATTTTTCTTGGATAAAAAAAATCGAATTTTTAATTTTTCAGTGACTACTGCATTTCAAACATACTGTGCTCTTACTTTGTCTTATATGGGTTTTGATTCATATGACTCAATATAATATGAGTGAGCACTCTGTTCCTTGCTTTCCTCGAAAGATGTGGCTTCATACATTTTAGTCTCTAGCACATCAAATGGCAAATATATTTGAATTGAATTAGATTGTGGTGCATTGTTAAATACAAACAAGTAATCCATTTAAAACCTATTGAAGTTGTCCAATCCATCAGATTTATCCTAACAAGTTTTAATGAATAGATGAGTGTTTATATATGAAACATCTTTATGCTAAGAAGGTGGTGTGGCTACACAAAAAGTTACTATATTGGATGATTTTTAGCTGAGTGCCAAGGGAGAAAGAGATTACGCAAGACATTGTTTCTTCAGATTTGGTTAAGGCCTTTGTTCTGTTTATTTATCATGTTTGGCTGATCGAAGTCAAATAGTTTCAGCAATGCACTGAAAACAGTTATTTTAAATAATGCATGGCCATTTCAAGATAGAACTGCATGCAAATGCATTGTCAATCTTAAAATAGAATGTTGCCTCAGCTATGTTTGTTGATAAGCAGTGGAAACAACCTTGAATAAACTATGGTTGTTTTTGGTGGCAGTATGAACATGCAATGTTACTGGAATTGCTGAAGAAGGGCCATACAGAGCCCGATGAAAAGATTGGTGGGGGAATCCGAGTTTTCCAAGTCCGCAACCATCCTAGGTGGAAAAGTAGGTGCTTCTTCCTCATAAGGGATGATGAATCTGTTGATGATTTTAGCTTCCGCAAGTGTGTAGATCATATTCTTCCCTTGCCAGAAGAGATGCAAGTGAAAGCTGATGCAAACAGGGCATTAGGAGGAGGAGCAAAAAATCACAGAGGAAAGAGTGGTGGTGGGAAAGGTGGGCATGGCCATGGGAAAAAAGGAGGATCTAGACATTGAGTGCAATGTGAATGTTGGTCTTTGTTGTATTTTAGGATCTAAATGTTCTTTGTATCCTTTACCACCTTATTTCATGATTCCTACATTAACTGTATACTTCAGAATTCATATAAATTACCAGCTTATTTAATGATTCCTAGTTATATTTTGCATAATTAAGCCAACAATGCAAGTCCTAGTTGTATTCTTAGGTCATTTATATTTGCAGTAAAAGGGAAATTGGAAAAGGCAAGGAAAGAAGGAAATAAAAGGAAAATCTTTGTTCATTGGGGACTAAAGATATTTGTCCCTTGATATTCTAAAATGGTTTCTATATATTTGATGAGCCTATTTCACTTGATTACATATTATACATATTTATTAAATACAAAATGTATCTCGATCTTTACATGTATGGTTTACACATTTGATTACTTTTTTTTTCAAAGTCCATGTGTAACACCATATATATCTTTTATAAAAAAAAAATAATGATTTTACATAAAGTACACCATTTAATCAAGTTTTTTATTATTATTTCTTTTTTACAATACGATACTATGAAAAGTTTCATATTCTATTGGTTTTATCCTTTTTTCTCCTTCACCAACTACAATATTTATCATTTTAAATGTAAAACATAAAAGAGATATATAGGATTTGACTAGTATGCACTATCGTAATATTTCGTAAAGGAACAAATGAAAAAAATAATAATAGATGTATGTCTTAAACATATAAAAAATATTTAATATTTTTCATCAAATAAGCACCTAAAAAAAAAGAAGAAAAATATCTTATAATAGAATTTATAAGATTGATACGAGTGAATAAAATAACAGTAATAAATTTATTTGTTCGACCCTGTAAAGTTGAACCCCTCTCTCTCAAATTATACTTTCTTAATATTTTTATCACCAGTTAATTATGCCAGTTTTTTTCTTATGCTAACCATAAACATTTTTCATTTATAAAAAAAATAAAATAATACAGAATGAATATTTTAAGAATTAATTGAAATTTATTTGATAATGTAATCATTTCTAATAAATTGATCTAATTGTTGATGAAATTAATATGTAACGTGTTAATATTTAAAGAAAGCTAAATACTAACTTGAATTCCGCATTTAATTTGACGATAATTTGAGATTGAAATATAATTTTCATTTGAGGAACTTTCTATCCACTTTTTCGTGAAAAATATTATAATACTTTGGTAATAAATTAGTTTAATTAATTAACTATATAATAAATTTGAGGTAATAAAATTCAAGCTTCTATATTTAAGTTAGAATTGAAGAAAGCATAGTGAAATATTTTTTACATGCCAATCAAACAAAAGTTGTGTTCAACACCATTTTCAAGATAATTAATATAAAAATAATTGTATTTACTGTATATGATAAATGTGATAAATTGTTATTGAATCATAACGAAAAAAAGGTATCGTAAATTCGAAGTTTTTACACCTAAATTTCTTTCATTTACGTGATTAACCGTGTATATAAATATGATTAATTTTATTTACAAAAATGATTAAAAATAAATAAACATGTTACGCAGACAAATGGTTCATAATGTTATAAAATTATTGGCTATCATATATAATTAACTACAAATATAAAAAAGAAAAAAGAATTATATGAAAGCAGCTATATTAAGTAGTTGTCTACTTCGTAACAGTTGGGGGAAAATAATTAGTGTTTTTCTTCTGTCCGTTACAGCTCAATGAATATGATATAACTGGTGAGTTAAATTCGTTAGCCTTCAGTTAGAAATTAATTAAAACTGTAGAATAAATCAATGAATAAATGAATTAGGGCATTCAAAAGGTAAAAATATATAAGCAGCTTTGTATCATTAATTATGGCCTCAAATCAAATATTATTAGTAATGATTATTGGTAGATGGAGTTGCAGAGAGGCAAATGATTATGATTATTGCTTCATAGTAATTTGTTAAACTTTCAGGTCCTTCTATTGCTTGGAAGAAAACGGGAAAACGTGCAGCATGCAACCATGAATATGGCCCAATCACCATCATACTCATGATTTAATTCAACATCATATCAATTACTGCAAACTCAGCATGCCTAATCGCTCATTCCCAACCAAATTTTGTTGAAACTGACTGCGAATTGATAATTGATACAAACATTTCCAGAACTTGATTAATTATGAGAGTCTATGTTAAGAAACCCTTCATGCAGCCACTATCTACTATATAGCTATAATATCTTTTCGATTTGTGCATAGAGAACAAACAATATTCATATAATGCTGCTAAAAAAAGAAAAAAGAAGGCAACAAAATTTAATTTTTCATCTGATCCAAAGGTTGAGATATTGAGCATTTAGAACCCTTGGATATTTATGCTGATAATTAAATTGATCTTGTAACTCTCACAGGCACACTCTTTACCATTAAAATGCATTCATGCACACAAGACGGCGCACATTCTCCAAGCACTTAATTGCTTCCATTTGTTACAAATGATACACTATCATCATCATTATCATCGTCATCAACGACGTCGTAAATTCATATCCATATTTCTTATATATATTGCTAACTTCCTTTCATATTCCCACACTGTTACATTACATCCCTTTGTTACTTCACCATGATCATGGATTCTCAGCCTCTTATGAGTTGGAGCTCTTATTATCAGATAGAAGAAAATCCACTTCCATTTACGTGTCAGTTTTCTTACAGGTAAACCATTCTCTTCTATACACCTTCCCATGACGAAATGTTAGCATGTTCGTTCACCTTTTCAATTGTACTTATTGGAATACCTTTTTCTCAGCGAAAACAGCGAAGTGTATCCTCCTCCTCCACTACACGATTTACCCATACAAGACTACCCCGTTGATGCCGTTCCTCTTATGGAGTTCTACCCTTCGGATCCTTTATACGAAACACTCGCCATCGAACCCACACCAACCCTGCGAGGTTATTATATACACGTCGACATCAACATCATAGTTTTTATATTTTACGATGATGCTACTACTACTATATTACTTGTCCTTATTTAGATGTTGGTTGTGTTGTTACAGCAGACTGTGATTTTTATGATATCGATAAGGGGCTTTCGGTTTGGAAAGAAGTGAACGCTGTGTTTGATTCGGAAGTCGATATTTTATTTCGTAAGAAGGATGAAAGTGGAGGAAGTTTGAAGGAGATGATGGTGGATGGTGGGAATGTTAACGAAGAGAGAGAAGAGAGAAGGAACCCTAGCAATGGCAGAAAGTTATCTCGGAAGACCATATCTGAGTACTTTTACATGCCAATAACACAAGCGGCCAGAGAACTTAATGTCGGGCTGACACTTTTGAAGAAAAGGTGCAGAGAGTTGGGTATCAGAAGATGGCCCCACAGAAAGCTGATGAGCTTGCAAACTCTGATAAATAATGTACAGGTACGTACGTTGTGTTTGTGATGTGTACGTTGTGTTTGATTATTTACTACACTTTATGGTGATAAAAAGAGGGTATAGCTATTTCCTAATTTTGGGGAATGGGGTGTGAGGTGCAGGAGCTACTGAAAGAGGAGGGGCCGGAGAGTGAAGAGAAGTTAAGATTTGCCATTGAGACATTGGAAAATGAGAAGAAACTTTTGGAGGAAATGCCAGATATTGAACTGGAAGATAATACAAAAAGACTTAGACAGGCATGTTTCAAGGCCAACTACAAGAAAAGGAAGCTAGGGCAGAGGGAACCACAGTGTTCTTCTTGGAGTGGCGCCATGTCAGAATATAATAACGAAAGTGAAGAAGAACTGGATATAAAGTATCTCATTTCTCAGTTAGCTTAAGTATGTGTAAGTTTCAACAATGTTATGAATGGAGTGTGGTTGGTTTCGTTTTTTTTGTTTGTGGAGTGGCATGCAGATGTGAGTATTGCGCTTCATACAACTCATTGCAAACGTATATTTAAAACTGTGATGAGAATATTTAGATCTTTCTGTGGGTAATGTGTTTGGATAATGTTTAGTAATGGCATTGTCGAAAGTAGTGAGTTATTTTGTGTGGTCTTAATTTGGAGTATGACGTTGCTCTGATAGAATTAAGAAGGGCACAGAGAGCAACATATATAGATGTTGTTTTCTATGTCCACCAGTACCTACAGTGTATGAATGCATGTGTGGATATTCTTGATTCTTCTGTCCATTGAAAAGATTCATTTGAATGTTTACGAGAGAAAGAGAGAAATGGTATAAATACACTGTTTATGATAAATGGTATGAGATTATTACCCAATACAATCATAAGAGTTGAAATAATGTGTCAATAAATAATAAATCACCGTTATAGTAGTATATGCTTGGTTATTTTCGAGGGAGTTATTTTCACACTGCTTGTGCATTTACTCGCAATAATACTCCTTTGGAAGTAAGTATATGACGATTTCTTCTAAGAATAGAATAAAAATAAAATGAATTATGTTTATGTCAAATTTAAAATCAATTTGAATACTTAATTTTTATAATAAAAAAAATTAATTCAATTTCATTGAGTTTGTAATTGATTTTAATTAATGAAAACGCTCAACTATAAGTAAACGGAAGTAAGATTTTTCTTCCGAAAAAAAAAAACAAATAGAAATAGGAACTGGTTCATGAAGGTATAAAAGTCTCTTTCTTTTTTCCTTTTTCCTGAAATCGTGATTTCCTTAAGCAAGGAATGTAATTTGTTACGAAAAAAATAAGGATGATGAAATATCATAATATAAATTGTATCCGTTTCCTATATAGATATGATTGTACTTGATCCAAGGCAAAAGCTCCCCGTGCATGCAATTTTTTTTTTTTTTAGATTAGGAAATCGATAGATTTGAAAACAAATTATGACTGGATAAGTTGTGTCATCTTCATCGATTTTATTGAGAAAGCGTGTTAGGGTAACACGATTCAATTTATTTACTTTTGTAATTTATTTTCAAATCCCTATTTCAATAATTTTTTTAAAAATTGCATGATAATGATGCTTTTGTCCTTAATCCATAAGGTTTTTTCATACGACAAATTGAATAGAGCTTCTCAACTTCATGATAAAATGTTTATTATTTATTATATATTTTTTCCTTAACTTATAAAATATAGAAACACATAATCTGATATTATCCTTTAATTTTAAATTTATAGAAGGTTAAAATCTATCATCTTATTTTTCTTTGATAAATACAGTTATTTACAACAAAATCAGTTAACAAATATTTTTTTTTTTAAAAACAGTTAATAATTATGTTATAAAAGGTAAAATGGAAATAAATTATGTACACAATAAAAACATATATTTTGTATATATATTAGCGTAAAGACGGACCTCTGTTATGATAGGGGCTCTCCCAATATTTTTTCCTTTTTTTTATATATATATTTTAAGAAAATATTTTTATATTTATATAAATTTAGTTTAAAAAACTTTTTTAAAATTTAAAAATGAAGTTTTGACTTTTGTTTGTAATTTTTTTTTTACTTTTTTATTTGATTTTTTTCTTTTGTATTTCCATCTCCTATTTTCTTTCTTTTTTTATCTTAATTTTCATCATTAACTTTTTATTATTTTTAAAAGCAAATTGCACTATGACGAGATTAAGGAGTTAAACAATATTTTGAACTAAATCATTTTTTCTTTTGATTAAGTTCATTTTTTATTTTTTTTCTTTCGAAGCTATATGTTTTATTTTTTGTATGTAGTTTTTCTATTCTCTAGGCATATCTCTATTTGTTAGAGATTATAAAATCATGCTCTAGTTATTTATCAAACTCTTTATTGTATAAATAGAGCTATTTTAGATTTTGAAGTTGAGTAAAGGAAGAACAATATTAAGAATATATATTTTAAAGTAAAGAAAGCTAATCATTTAGAAGTTGTTAATTTTCTTAAAATATTGATTCTTGATTTTGATATTTAATTTGAAATATTCATAATTTTATCTTTTCCTACATAAGACGGAGGTTGAATTTTTAGCAAACACTATGATAATCTATATAAATATTGCAACAAGTTTTAGTTCTGATTAAATTATTGAAGATTTTAAGTTATTGAAAAACGTAGAGGAACACTCTCATCAGAGGCACCTTTTGTTTTTTTTTTAATATATTATTATTGATGATAAAATTTATGTTACGCTTTCACATTATATTTATATATATATATATATATATATATATATATATATATATATATAATATGAAAACTTTTTTTTTAATTAGAAAAAATAATCTATATATAAAAAATAATCAATGGTAAAGACATAAATTATTTGTGAATATTTACGATATTATAGTAGTAGGTGATGATATTATAATATTACTAAATTAATATACAAGATAAATTTATATTTATTAAAAATAAAGTGAAATAGATATAAAAAAAAATAAAAAAATAACTTTTGATAAATAAAAAAAATAAGGAAAGAAGATAAATAGTTTTATAAAACACATCTAAAAGCAATTGTTAATTTATAAAAATTTAACAAAATTTAACACTATTGCAGTTGACCGGTGGTGCTGTTGTTACTGGTACAACGTTGTGCTGAACACTATAACCAAAAGATTAGGAGAATAAGATTAGCGACATAATTTGAAACTTAACCTCCTAGGTTAAAATGTCATTAGGCTACAATTAGACATCCTGAAAGGTAAAAACTCACTAAGGACATGTAAATAAAGCATGTAAATAAGGTATTTAATATTTTTAGATCATCTACACTTATTATAACACATAAAAAGTATCAAAAGGTTACTAAAAGATAACGGATTAGAAGATTAAGAAGAATTGTGTGATGACAGGTTAGAAGATAGAAGATTAGAAAAAAATAGTGAAATTAAAAATATATTTAATCTTATAAAAAATATTATATTAATTCCAATTATATATATATATATATATATATATATATATATATATATTACTTCTTACATTAGTTTAATTCAACAAGGAAGTAACATTGTTTTAAAATAATTTTTATTAAGTGAACTTTTATATGTTAACTAAGTATATTTTTACATTTATTTGATATCATCTTTTTTAAAACCAAAATAATTAAATACAGTAATTAAAATAGTATAAATGTACATAATAAAGTTTAGGATTAAATATGTTTTTGTCCCTTAAACTTTTAGTAAATCTTAAAATTAGTCAATTTCGAAACTTTTAACTAATTTAGTCTTTCATCTTTTGAAACACGTGGATATAGTCCTTTTAATCAAATTTTGTTAAGTTTATTTGATATTTCAAACGCATTTCATAATAGTATTTGATTTAACATTAAAACAAAAATGTGTCAAATAGTATAAACAACTCAAATATAAACATAAAATGCGTATGGAACATCAAATAAACCTAACAAAATTTGATTAAAATGACTAAATCCATGTATTTTGAAAGATGAAGAACTAAATTAGTTCAAAGTTTTGAAATGAACTAATTTCAAAATTCACTGAAAGTTAAGGAACCAAAAACATATTTAATCCTATATTTAATAAAGATAAAAATACCCTTTTAAATTTTGAGACAATAACATACTGTTACAAAACAAGGACTTTGAAATTTTTAAAGTCTCTACTAAAAAGAAAAAAAATTCAATTAAATCTCAAATTGACACTTTTACTGTTCTTTCTTTTTTGTAACATTTTTAGATGTTTAACACTAATTTTTTTGTTGGTTTTTCTGATAATTTATACTTTCTTATGTTGTTTTTTTTAGATGTTTAACACTATTTTTTTGTTGATTTTTCTGTTAATTTAAAATTTCTTATATTTAATTATATTTAATTTTTAGCAACATTAAAATATAGTTATTTTATTATTTAATTAGTTTTTAACTTTTATTTGTGAATATTTAATAAAATATTAAATACAATGTACAATATTTATGAGCATTTTTGTCCTTTAAAGAAAATAAAGTTGCATTAATAATTAGGCTTAATACCAAATTTGGTCCTCTAATTCTATTCAAATTTTTGAAAAGACCCCTAATTTTTCATTTGTTCAATTTAGTCCTTCAAATTTTAAAATATATTCAATTTAGTCATTTCCGTTAAACTGACGTTAACGCCGTATCCGTACAGTGCCACGTGTCATGTTATTGTTGACTGTGCTTGTTTCCAATTTTGTCTCCTTATTTATAATTTTATCCAATTTGGTCTTCTTTTTTCTTAAAATGAAGCAATTTGGTCCCTCTCAAATTTGAGACAAAACTACTAATTAAACTTAATTACAACTTATATGTACATTTATATATACATGTTAAATTTTTTTAGAAAAATTTATATATCAAATCACTCCATCTAAATATTCAAATTATTTTATTTTTACATTTTTACATAAAAATAATCCCTATTTAAACTTATAATATTTAAAAAATATAAAAAAATGTAAATATAAAGTGACACTTGTAACGCTACAAATATTTGTCACATTTAACATCTAAAAATTACAAGTGTCACTTTACATTTACATTTTTAATATTTAAAAAAAATTATAAGTTTAAATAGAAATTTTTTTTTACGTAAAAATGTAAAAAAAAAATAATTTGAATATTTAGGTGAAAAATTTGATATATAAATGTTTAAAAAATATTTTATCATGTTTATATAAGTTATAATTAAGTTTAATTACTAATTTAGTCTCAAATTGGAGAATGACCAAATTGGATCAAAATTATAAATAAGGGACTAAATTGAAAACAAGCACTGTCATGTGACAATGATATGACACATGGCACTGTACGGACACTGTGTTAACATCAATTTAATAAAAATGACTAAATTGAACATTTTTAAGAAATTGAGGATTAAATTGAACAAATGAAAAATTAGGGATCTTTTTAAAAACTCGAATAAAATTAGAGGACCAAATTTGGTATTAAGCCTAATAATTATTACGTCAGATTTTATTTAATATCACACTTACTTGTGTACTTTTATAGAATCCAATGTATATTAATTATCCTTAATCAGTGCTCTTAAGGCACTGGTTAGCAAGACTCTTAAAAAAAATTTGAAAGGATAAATTAACCATAATGACTCCCACAATAATTAAGGCTTGACAAGTGACTCTCTTCTTTCAAGATCACTCTAATATCAAAATCCTTTTAGAATTACGATATTCTTCCGATCATAATAAAAATAAAAATGAGGAAGGAAATCAAATCAAGTACAACAAACATCTCAGAAAATATTATGTAAAAGAAGACCACATAACATATATTATACTTCCAAATATTTGAACATAATATACAAGTGTCACACATTGAGTATCTTACACTCCACACCCGTTACTAGGAAATGAATGTAGTTAGTTTAGTTATAAACAAAGTAAAAGACAAACCAAAAAGACTCATACTTAGAGACAGATCTTAGTATAGGTTTAGGGGGCTCTCCCCCATTTTTTTTTCTATGCATGTAAATATATATATATATATATATATATATATATATTAATTTTAATGCAATTGCTACTTTTAAAATTTTTATATATTTTTCGTGTTAAATATGTTTTTAATTTCTGAGTTTTAACGTAAAATTAAAATTCGTCTTTATCTGAAATTTTAATATAGTTTGATCTCTAAATGTTAGAAATGAACGGATATAGTTCTTTTAACCCAATTACAAAGTTTTTTTTTAAAGTATATATTTGAGTTGTTTATACTGTCTCACAGGTTCCAATATCTGATGAAAAGTATGTTTAACACATAAAAAAAATTAACGTAATTGGATAAAAGGATTATATCTATTCATTTTTAAAGTTTGAAGACTAAAATATATCAAAATTTTATATAGTGACAAAGTTTAATTTTGCGTCAAAGTTCATATACTAAAAACATATTTAACATTTTATCTTGGCACCCCTTAAGTTTGGTCTGAAGATCCACCAGTCAGGGGCGGAACTACATTATGACTTAGGGGAGCCACGGCTCCCCCATTTTTTTTTTAAATTTATATATATATATATATATATATATATATATATATATATATATATAT
>Ga0099822_1010248_pt1 | contig 11659 bp, 10 predicted proteins | sample CowpeawhiteBW_FD_76839 | JGI IMG/M metagenome (GOLD analysis project Ga0099822, IMG submission 76839) | Root nodule microbial communities of legume samples collected from California USA - Cow pea white BW | ecosystem: Host-associated > Plants > Roots > Nodule | place: USA: California | collected... | reverse complement strand
TAATAAATATATATATATATATTATAAATATTATTTTATATATATAAAAAAATATATATATATATAAAAATATATATATATATATATATATATATATATATATATATATATATATATATATATATATATATATACTAAAAATAAAATAAATTTATAATATATAAGTGAATAGAAATATTTTATAATTGTAAAGTTAACAAAATACAACTCTCAAATTAGTATGAGAATCATCTAAAATATATTATAGTGAGTTTTATTTTATATTCAACCTATTAATTTTAACTGTCATGGAATTCTGGTCTAATAATCTATTAATATTTAATTTTATAAACGATTTTGTAAAATTTAATTAGATTTAAAGATTATTATTCATTAACAATACATATTTCTATAAACCATTATAATGACTTAATTAACTATAATTATGCATATATTTTGAATGAGATCATCGAACAAAAGTAGCCACTTGCCAAGTTGCCACTCAATTTGCACAGAGCATGTGCTCCTTGGCCATTCCAATTTTTTTCTTCTGAACATAAATTCAGGGGATGAATATAAATTTATACATTAAACTTTGAAAATCTTATTGATCATACAAGATTTCCTTTCAGTGAGTTTCTAAAATGTATTATTTAACACACGCACACTCATTAACATTAAATTTATGTTTCCGCAACTGAATTATTTTTATACGAATACCTATAATTTCATCAAAATATTTTTTTTTTTGCTAATTTTCCATAAGCATATAAATATATAAATTATAAGAATAAATATATAAATTTCATTCGTGTGTCCAAATGTTAGATGAAAATTCGTAAACATTTGAATTAGATGAATAAATATTTACTGGAAGTGTTAACATCAGTCCCTTTCAATTTATTATAAGCTATTGTTATTCCAAGTTATTTGATGTATAATTCAGTCCTTTTCAATTTTTCAGTTTTTTATCTCTTCTCTCAAATATAATTCTTATTGTTATCCAATTGATATATTTTTTCAACTTTTATTTTTCTTCATATATATATATATATATATATATATATATATATATAGATAATTTGTTTTTCAAGATAAGCTTCTCCTTCACCTTCTAATTCTATATTTGGCATCTATAAATTTGCTTGAGCTTTTATTTTACATTTTCTATATTTTCTATAAAACAAAATTATTGTTATGTGATTAAGTTTTCGTTTAAATTTTTCTTCCCCCATAAAGTATTTCTCCTTCTTTCATTGGTATTATTTTTTTGTAGTAACTTAATCTTTTTATATGTGCGTGCATATTCAATGAAGATATTTTTTTATGGGAGGAAAAGAAATGAAAATTATTCATTGAAATTTGTCATGAATAATCAAAGCAAAACACGTAACCTGCTTTTGATTTCACTCTCAAATTGCCTTAATTGGGCAGACAAATCGACAAAAAGTGGGTTAAGAAATTCAAATCATCTTATTCAGAGGTGGATTGCCAGCTTGATTTGTCAAAAATTGCCAGAAAAAAGAGAAAAATTAATAAAAAAACAGCAACAACGACTTGGTTTCAAAACAACATCACTTGTTTGACAATGTTGTGAAATTGTGAAGTTAGAGGTAAGTTAGGTGGATGAAGTTGTTTTTTTCCACCTTGAATTCAATGGTAAGTTATTATAAGAACTTTGATTATCATGTGAAGTATAAAAAAATAAAAAGAAGAATAAATGAGAGATCTGGGAATAAGCACAGTTGGAGTGATGAAAAAATAAAAGTGGGAAGTGTTGGTGCTTAAGCAAGTAGTAATGTGAAAGATGAGTGTTGGAAAAGTGGGAAAAGGGTTTAACAGGTAAGAAACACGTGGAGTTTGAAAGTGACCATAACACGCGCGAAGGAGACAGGAAGAGATATGTCCGCGTGGGACCACTCAAGTCAACACCTCGTTACGGTGTTCCCCCCCTTCCCGGCGGCTAAGGTTGGTGCTCAGCCCTCTATTCTATTCCCAACACTGTTCTACTTTATCTCAAATTCCACACAACTTTTCTGCATACTCTTATTTTCAGGAAGCTCTTCTTTTCAAACTCATTATAAATTAGAGTTATATGAATTTTTAATACACTTATTTCTTTCATGCTCATGCATATACATTTCTATACGAGACATAGATATTAATAAATTTTACAAAATTAACTTGTAAGTCAAAGTATATATCTATACATTGTGAATTGATATTATCTTTAATTAATATAGATTTCTACTCCACTTCTTTTGTACCGTGACATATACATCTTTTATGTGAGACTAGACATTAATAAATAATTTAATAAATAATTTGATAATGAACAAAATAATAGATCTAACAAACAAAATTTTTGTTAAAATAGACTCTAACTTACATTACAAGAAAGGTCTCATCAACAACCAATTTTAATGTCAATAACTATAGTGACCAATTTGCAAAATACAAAATTATTGGTTACTAAAATAATCAGTATTATGAATAAAATTATAATTGGTCGTTAAATTGGTTATTATTTAAGTAGAAAATAATTTAGAAACCAATTCCTATGATAGCAAAAACCAAGGTAACTAATGTTTAGTGACCAATTCCCTTTGGTAACTAAAATATTGGTAGTTAAATTTTAAAAACCAATTTAGAAATCAATTAGAATCTTTCATACATAATAGTGACTATTTTAGTAATCAATAATTTTTTATTTTGTAAATTAATAACTAAATTGATCAGTAACTATCAACTTTTGGTTACTAAAATTGATTACTGATAAGATATTATTTTTATGGTGTTATGATTTTGATATCAAATTAAAGAATGAAATCAAATATAACTTGATCTTAGAAAATTGAGTTGTAATAGAGATTTACGCAATACTGTAAATTGATTTTATATATGTATTGAATGTATGACTTCCTACGATTACCACTGATACACTTTGATGAATCTTTCCTAATATGTATGATTAAAGTGAGGTTTAGGTAAGAAAAGTTGGAACGAGAGATAGCTGGACCACATAGATATAGCTGTCTCCTCCTCGTTCTTTGTTCATGAATAATTATTATGAGTGACTTTCAAATACTTGGTGAAGAAGAAGAAGAAGTAGGTCGACCAATGTTTCTTCCTCCACAGTCCACTCCTGGAGTCAACACCTTCTCCATCTCATTTCATTCTCTCAAGAAATAAGTTTTAAAAGCGTGCAAGCAATAATAAAGAATCTCCACTCCCTCAATAATTACATGCAACTATTACGTACTTACTTCAACTATCTCAATAACTTCATGTTTAGCATAAAAGTTTCTGTAAAAAAATAAAAGCTGGGGAGAGAGAGTCGGAAGTAAACCCTAGCTGAGTGGAAGAGCATGGTGTGGCACGTGGATAATGAATCCACGATGGCTGCTGGAACATAATTGAGCAATTAAGGTACAACCTTTGAAGTGGCAACATGGGGACCAACCCTTTTATCTGTCTTGGATAATCATCATCTTCGATCGCCATCTTCATTGGAAAATAAAACTAAAAGTTGCAATGTTTTCATTTTCGGGCATGCAGGTGTCGGATGAATGGGATAGTTAGGCAGTTAGAGTGAAATTAACGCAACACACAAAACCATTTAATGGTGCATTTCACTGAAAGTTCTATGTAGCAATGCAAATGCTTTGCACAAGTCTTTTTCCCCGTATATTTTGTCAAAGATAACACGTCTCCAATACTAAAAAGGAAGATAGTTTTGATGCAAAAATTAATCTTATAAAATACAAGTTAGGATTAGGAACTTTATACATGAAAGCCGCAAAAAAAAAAAAAATATAATAAGGAAATTTGGAGATTTAGTGATACTTTTTAATGTGATATTTATTTACATTAAAATATAGAGAAAGTTGGGGCGTAGGCGTAGAAGTAGAAGGAAGTTACGGAAGACGGTGGCGGTTTAGCGAACAAGCGGCGGAATACATGCAGGCGTGTATCCAGTACGCCTGTAAAACTAAATTTTTCAATATACATTTAAAGACTGAATTCACATTGTAACTTATATTTTTTAATTCCTTTTTATATTTATTTATTTCTTACCCTTCTTTCTTCCTATACCCTAACTCAAAACATAGAGTTAGCCTTTCCCCCTACCTATCTCTACCTAGCTACGAAATTTAATGGTATCCCTCAAGTGTTAGGAATACAGTGTCAAGTGATGTGACGTGATGATATATAAAGGCCTGGGAAAGAGTAATAGTGAGTCTAGCCCCACATGAAGATCGATTAGTTTTATATTTTTCACGTTCACAAATAATGTACTCGACTACATAGTTTGATAAATCACACGTAAAAAGGGTTACTTTATTAGTTTCATCACTACTTAACAAAACATTAATCTTAACCCAACACTTGCACACGAACCTTCCTTAGACATGTCATTTTCAACTCCACTGTTTCAAAAAAAAAAAATTGATTGGTCTCTCAACTACACTCAAGTGGTTTTCAAGCTCTAACCACATTCCTTTTCTTCCTATAAATATGTCCTTTCACTATGTCTGTTTTTCCAACCCACTCCTCCTCCCAGTTAAGTCCAAATTCCAAAGTCAGATCTCCATTTCTCACTCCCATCGACACCTTTTTTTGTTGTTCCACCCTCACACACTTACCACATATATCTCATTATCTATAGCCATGCCTGAGGCTCCTAGCCACTACCTCTGCAACAACAATAATGAAGCACTGAAATACATTGAGGATGTTACTAGCAACGCTGATGAAATTCAGAAAAGGGTCCTTGCTGAGATCCTTTCCTCCAGTGCACATGCTGAGTACCTTCAACGCCATGGCTTAGATGGCCGCACAGACAGACACACTTTCAAGAACATCATGCCTGTGGTCACGTACGAGGATTTGAAGCCAGATATCGATCGTATAGCTAATGGTGATACCTCCCAAATTCTATGTTCCAAACCTATTTCCGAGTTCCTCACTAGGTCAGTTTTTAGTTACTATGTTCTTCCACTCCTTGTTATTGTTATATATGTTTTCTTTCCTTTCATATCACTTTCTTCCTACTTTTTTTCATTATTTCCCCTACATTTTTATCATATATCAGTTTTTCTCATCTGGTATGTGTACTCTACTTTAATGATATCACTTTTCATTTTAAGAAGAGGGTATTATAGATATTAATAATGATGGGAGAGAAATATCAAATAAGTGACATTAAATTAAAGATAAAAAATTATAGTTATGGTGCAGAAAATACCATTAACATTCCTTTTTTTGGAATAGACGTGTTTATTTTTACATCAGTTCTTTTTTTTTCCTTCGGTTATAGAGTATTTCATATGCTAAAAAGCTTAGTAGCTTGAAAGTGTGAGACAATAAAAGAACAAAAAAATCTGGAGTGTAAAAGGAACGTGCAAAAAGTTGATGTGAAATAAGTTGTCTATGGAACATGTATATTGAGAAATTAAGAATAACCCAGGCATGATATAAGGGTAGGGCCAGATTCATACTTTTTAAATTTTTTTTTCTTCTCTACATAAATTTTCTTTTCTTTTTATTTCTTAGATTTAAATATCTTTTTCATTTCTAATTTATTATTAAAAAGTTGTGTTTTGATTCTAAATTAAACTATAAAAGATACTAATAATATGTAAAAATTGTATTATAGTTTATTGTAAAATTTTGTTTCTATTTTACATATGACATTTCATATATAATTTATTTTACGTTACTTTCATAAAATAAAAAAAAATCATAATTTAATTTAAAAAATGAAACATTTTAATGTCATGAGCAACACATTCACAAGAAGAAAAAGTGTGAACTAAGATTAAAGAAAAGTAGATGAAAAAACAGCGAAAAGTGAAATAACATTATTACTGTGTTGATTAAATTCAGCTCTGGAACATCTGGTGGGGAGAGAAAGCTGATGCCAACCATAGAAGATGAACTTGAGAGAAGATCATTACTGTACAGCCTCTTGATGCCAGTGATGGACCAATTTGTTCCAGGTTTGGAGAAAGGCAAGGGTATGTACTTTCTCTTCGTAAAATCAGAAGCCAAAACCCCAGGGGGGCTCCTAGCTCGTCCAGTTTTAACCAGTTACTACAAGAGTTCACATTTCAAAAACTCTAAACAAAGATACGATCCCTACACAAACTACACCAGTCCCATTGAATCCATTCTCTGCCTAGACTCTTACCAAAGCATGTATTCTCAGATGCTTTGTGGACTTTCACAAAACGAACAAGTTCTTCGTGTTGGGGCCGTTTTCGCCTCAGGCTTCATCCGTGCCATCAAGTTCCTAGAAAAGCATTGGGTGAGTTTGTGCCGTGACATAAGAAATGGCACCGTAGACCCAGAAATCAGTGACTCGTCTGTGAGAGAGGCCATCATGAAGATCCTCAAACCAAACCCCAAGCTTGCGGATTTCATCGAAGGTGAGTGCAAGAAGGAGTCTTGGAAGGGGATCATCACTAGGGTGTGGCCAAACACCAAGTATGTTGATGTTATTGTTACAGGAACCATGTCTCAGTATATTCCGATATTGGATTACTACAGCAATGGTCTCCCTCTTGTCTGCACCATGTATGCTTCGTCTGAGTGTTACTTTGGCCTCAACTTGAACCCTTTGTGTGAACCGAATGAGGTGTCTTACACCCTCATTCCCACCATGGCCTACTTTGAGTTCTTGCCACTCGAAAAAACCAAGGGACAGACCAATATTTCTATTTCTCAACCTGACCAGGAACGTTTGGTTGATCTTGTGGATGTGGAGTTGGGTCAAGAATATGAGCTTGTGGTCACCACTTATGCGGGTAAAGTTCACTTTTACTTTCAATTGATTTTAGGAAAAGAATAAACTTTGTCTCTTCTAACGATCATGCAATGATGCACAGGACTTTACAGGTACAGGGTTGGTGACATACTCCGTGTAGCAGGATTCAAGAACAAGGCACCACAATTCAACTTCGTGTGCCGAAAGAATGTGGTTTTGAGCATTGATTCTGACAAGACCGATGAGGTTGAGCTGCAAAATGCTGTGAAGAATGGAGCGAAGCGTCTTGCAGATTTCGGTGCATCACTCACAGAATACACAAGCTGTGCTGACACGTCCACTATCCCAGGCCACTATGTGCTGTACTGGGAGATTAACACCAATGATGAGACCCCAATTCCTGGTTCTGTTTTTGAGGAGTGTTGTTTTGCAGTAGAAGGGTGTCTGAACAGTGTTTATAGACAAGGAAGGGTGTCAGAGTCGATTGGAGCACTGGAAATAAAGATTGTGGAGAATGGAACCTTTGACAAGCTTATGGACTTTGCTCTGAGCCAGGGTGCGTCCATAAATCAGTATAAGACACCTCGTTGTGTGAAATATGCTCCCATTGTTGAACTTCTGGATTCCAAGACAGTTTCCAGTTACTTCAGTAGAAAATGTCCACAGTGGGTCCCTGGTCACAAGAAATGGTGCATGTTCCCTTGACTTCAAATAATGTAATTTATATAGGCCAAGGAAACATTGCTTTTATCTTTTATTTCTTGTATTAACTCGTGGAAAACCCATGTTGTTCCATTAATGTTGTAAGTTTCTTTTTTATCTAATATAGTGTAAGATCTTTCATTTAAGGACTCTCATGGAACTTCGTATCAACTTCACAAAATTACTTTTTGTATATATTAATTAAGTATGAAATGTCAAATAATAAATATTATCACTGCAAATAAAGTCCACATAATTATTAATTCAAATTATTGTTAATAATAAATTCTTATACATTTACACACTAACTATTAAGGGGTTTTTTGTTTTTTTATCGGCAAAATAAAAGTATATATATATATATATATATATATTAATATTAAGTGGAGCATTTGGGTCAAACCGTACACAAAGTATATATATTGTTTCCCGTTATTCAAACCCACCGTACATTTAAAGAGTAGGTTGAGTCTCGGTACATTTCAATGGTAGTATAGAAAAAGAAAATTGTATTGTTATTATCATTAATATTATTTTGTTTGGATTTTATTTATAGTTAAAATAATTAATTTTTAATAATTATTACATGTGATTATTGAAAAAATAAGTTAATGTCTATATATATATATATATATATATTGAATAAACAACCTTTTATTAAATATTTTATATTTATAAATAAATAATAAAGAGGAAAAGATTTTCTCAAATGTTATATTAATTTTAATTTTTTCTTTAATATACTTATATAATTATTATTTTAAATTTAAACACGTGATTATTTATTTTAGTCATTAATAAAATTAAAATAATAAGATTATAAAATTTTTATTATATTAAAAGAAAAATATAACAGTACTTAAATAATATTTATTATACTAAAATAGTTATGTAGTTTATAAATGGGATTTGATCATCAGTTTACGAATGAAACTTTATTAAGAGATAAGCTTTATTTAATCATCTTTATGTTTCAAAAATTACTCTCCTATCTTTTAGTTGAGCTCATCATTAGTATCATTATGCTGAAATAGCAATATGAAAGCAAGTCTCACATTAATGAGGAACAAAATAAGATTATAGTAAATTGTGCTTTATTCTAGAAAATTTTAATTGTTCATAACAATATAACAACTCTATTAGTCCGTCTATATATGCCACCACTCTTCTTACGAGTTATGTACAAGAAATTCTGACTTAAATTATGCCTGGACTATTTTTTTTCATAAATTATTTTAGAAAAATCTAAGTTAATTATTTTATAAATTAAAGGCAACATTTTCATAAACTAAAATTAGTTCAAGTATGAGTTGATTTATAAAAATGTCATGTAATATTTTAATTTTATTTTTAATTTGGTTATAAATTAATTTTAATTACCTTCTTATAAAAAGTTAACTCATTCTTTTCTAGAAATTTAATAAGCTTGTCCTATAAGACAATTAAAAAGAAAAATAAATTTTACGAATAGATTTAAGTTATGCAAATCACAATCATCCAATAAATAAATTAATCCATACGAATTTGGTCCGCCACAAAATAACTGATATCATATGTAACTATCTTTGTCAATTACATAAGACAATTGATAACACTTAGAAAATGTTTCAACAGTAACAAATTTTAATGACTAAAAATTATTACCCACTATAATAACTAATTTAGATGTTAATTCATAAGTAAAAAATTATTGATTACTAAACTAGTTACTATTATGAATAAAAAATTATAATTGGTCACTAGATTTGTCTTTAAAATTAGTTACCATAATTTTGGCTACCAAAGGAAATTGATCACTAAACATTAGCTACCTAGGTTTTGACTACCAAAATGACTTAATTTCTAAATTGGTTTCTAATTAATTGATGACGAATTTAGTGACCAATTTAAATATTTTATTTATAATAGTGACTAATTTAGTAACCAATAATTTTTTATTTTTTAAATTGGTATCTAAATTGGTCATTACAGTGACTAACAACTTTTGTTTACTAAAATTGGTTACTAATGAAACATTTTCTGGTAGTGTTATACCAATTGATTGGAAAAATAATACATGTGTTAGGAATTCAAGTGTGAGTCTAAACCACATTGATAGAAATGAGAAAGTAGAACACTATATAAGGATAAAACACAACGTAAAGTGAATATTTTTTTTTTCATTGTAATGGAATTTGGTGAATTCAATTACTATTTCCAAATTTATTAATATAATATAAAGAAATAATCTTTACTTAATTAATTTTTATAAGTAATTCATTTATTTTATTCAATTTAGTCCTTTTATTAATAAAATGTCTACCAACTCTATCAATTTTTAGAATGTAACACTATAACATTTAACATTTGTAAAGTAAATTAATTTTTTCAACCTTTAAAAGTATAATTATTAAGATTGTTTTCACTTTGGTAGATGTGTATCAATCTAGTTTTCGCTATAAAAAAAATGTTAATTTCATCTCAACTTTTGAAAAAAGTGCCTCAATTAGACAAGAATTACTAATACTCAATCAAGACACTTTTTCGAAAATTGAGATAAAATTGAGACTTTTTAAAAATGGAAACCAAATTAATACACCTCTACTAAAGGTGAAGACCATCCGAATAATTAAATCATAATTTCATATATTGATATGAATAAACCGAAATCTTCATTATCTACTTGTAAACGATTTTATTATATGCTGAATAAGAAATAGTCACACCATTGTGTTTTCAAAAATTGAAGGATTTGATTGAATATTTTTATTAATAAAGAAATTAACTTGAACAAAATAAAAAATAGTGAAAGTTATTGAAAAGAGACATTAAAATTATAGTAAAAGAAATCTTTCAATTTCTGTGTTGGGAGTTGTCCATACACGAAGATATGCTTAAAACAGTTTAAAACTATTACTGATCCCTTGGCATGACGGTTTGGTTCTGCTACAACTGAAGGAAACTCATGCCAAAATTTTCACTCTATTCTGGTGTTTTCATATTTTCTGTGGTTGTCTTTAAACTAAGCAACCAAATAAACTATAAATAAGTGCAGTAAGAAAATGATGAGATGCAGAGAAAAGAAGGAAAATGATGTTTGAATATTGAGTTCCAAATATCAGGGAATTGACTCATGCCACAGTAACAGTGTAGATGTGGATGGATGAAGTAGGACAACAATTTGGTTTTGCCATGTAGGGTCAATTCTTTATTCCACTGTCTGCACCTTTTTTCCCAATATCTGCCATCATGCATGCACCACATTTTGTTTCCATCCAAAACACTATTTTCTGAATGCACCTCCTCATTATCTTAAGTCTTATCTACATCGTTTAAAAAGTAGTATGCATTAGTTAAAAAGACATCTTGTATATTTCACAATTGCAAAAAAATTAAATAAAAAGTATGAATGTTGTCAATTAAAAAAAATTATAGAAAATAATCTAAATGAAAATAAGATAGGTTTGTTTAGGGTTTGTTCGCAATGGAGATGTATGAAGAACTGGGGGATGAGGCTAGCTTTTTGTATAATCATGGTGCTACATGAGAGTTAACCATTCTTTTTAGATTAATAAAATCTTTTTGGCTTGTCCATATTATTAGGAGTGTATTTTTGTTTTCTCCTTTCATTATAATAATAATAATAAATAATTACAATTATTACTAATAGTGATTAATTAGCGCAAATGAAAAATTTATTTTCCCTCATTTAATCAACGAACCTATCCTTTCACTTAAAAAAGGGAATGATTTGGTTTGACATCCAATTCCTGTCCTCTTGTATGGTTGCCAGCTATGTTCTTTTGGCTTGATGGTACATTTTAATTGGAAAAGCAAATGATTTCAAGAAATTTTCTTATATTGAAACACTCAAAATCTTAATAATATAAAGGAAAACAACTTCTCAAATCAATTCAATTTGCAATCTAATTCACAATAACAAAATTATAAATTTTATATGTGAATCTTTAAGCCATGATAACATTTAATTTTTTATTTTATAATAAAAGCACAAGTTAGGAAATATTTATATATGTTTAATGTAACAAAATGAGGAGCTTTTTTTAGTAAGCAAACTCATCCTAGTTTAATCATGTAAAAGATATAACAAGTTTATACGGTTGAATATATATATATATATATATATATATATATATATATATATATATATATATATATATATATTTTTTTTTTTTATTTTTTTTTTTTTTTTTTTTTTTTTTTTTTTTT
>Ga0099822_1010246_pt1 | contig 11661 bp, 7 predicted proteins | sample CowpeawhiteBW_FD_76839 | JGI IMG/M metagenome (GOLD analysis project Ga0099822, IMG submission 76839) | Root nodule microbial communities of legume samples collected from California USA - Cow pea white BW | ecosystem: Host-associated > Plants > Roots > Nodule | place: USA: California | collected... | reverse complement strand
ACCCTTTCTCTTCTCCCTCTGGCATGGCTGTTCCATGGCTCGTTGACGCTGTTGTTGCAGGTTGCTCTCGCTGCTGCAATGGAGGTGTTGGTCGCAGTTGCAGATCTGCGCAGCGTTGAGGATCGTTCGAATCTGGCTCGCGTGCAGGCAGTGGATCTGTGTTTGCTCTCGCTGTTGCAATGGAGGTGTTGGTCGCAGTTGCAGATCTGCACAGCGTTGAGGATCGTTCGAATCTGGCTCGTGTGCGATTGCAGGTCCAGACAATGTTGTTGCTGTTGCGGAACGCAGGCTGCTGTTGCGGTGCCGGAACTCGTGGTCGCGGTGGTGCTGCTGAGCGTGACGCGGTGGCTTCCATGGAGGTTGGCCGTGGTTATGGTTCGTTGCAGGTGGCGCGGTGGCTGACAACGAACATATGCAGATCTAGTTCGCTCATGGCGAGGAAGATGGTGGTGGCCGTTGCGTTTCGTCGGCGATGCGTTACGGAACACTATGGCTTCGGTTCATTTAGAACCGAAGCATAAAAGGAACTTTATGGCTTCGGGTAACGACCGAAGCCAAAAGGGGTGTCTTTAGGTCTCGTCCCAATATGCCTCGGTTCCAGACCCGAGGCAAAATGAGGAAAATAACCGGGGCAAAAAGCCCTTACTGCACTAATGACTTAAAAAGTGAAATATGTCAAGTAATTAGTTTAATTTAAAAAAAAAAACTATAGATAAAAAAAAGTGTATATAAATAAATTAGTGGAGACACATATGTTACATGTATGTATTTTTTGTATGAAAATAAAGAATAGTTCAATGATGATTATAAAAATAAATAAAAATAAATTTTAATATAAATATAGTTTTTATCTATTTTGAGATAATTTTTTTATTATATAAAATTATTTTATTTTAAAATATAGGTTAACTTTAGAAAAGAAAAACAGCCATATAAAAAAATGGTTAAATTTTTAAAAAAATACCACTTAAAAATAAAAACATGTAAAATAATTATTTCAATCTAAAAAAAACTATTGATAAAAATAAAAAAATACTATAAAAAAACTCATATTCTCTAATAATTTTGTTTTGAATTCTTTTTATAAAAAATACTTGCAAATGAAAAAAAAATTATAAAATATTGCTATAAATTTTTCTTACGAAATATTTTATATAAAATACTTGTCATAAAAAAAATTATAAAAAAAACTTACAAATTTTATAATTTTATAAAAAAATATTATTATGAAATTATTTGTCAATTAAATTTTTTGAAAAATAATAGAAAAAATATTTTTTTTATAAAATTATTTAATAAATTTAAAAGAAAAATTTTATGTAATATAAAAAATTATAATAGTGAAATATGTATACGAGAAAAAATAAATCGATACTTTAAGTTCTAATATTTGATCTTTTAAATCTATCCCTTTTACGCATAAATATATTAATTTCAATTTAACTATAATTAATGCTTAAATCTATCCACTTTTAAATTTATTATTTTTAGTTAGCTTTTTATATATTAAAGCTGGTAAGTTGTTATTTTAAATACTGATAATCTATTATTTTTAGTTTTAAACAAATTTTCAAACATTAAACATATCAACAGCTATAAAATGAATAAATAAATGCTTTTTTATTCTTTTAAATTTATGTTTTGATTATACATTAATAGTTCATGAATGAACTGTAACAAAATAATAAGAAAAACTAATTGCTCTTTTTTACATTGAATATAACTAATTAATAAAATTGTACTTATTCTCTAGATAACATTTATATCTATTATTTTAAAATAACATTTTCATGTGTGTGTTTGTTATACAAGATGGATTTGAGAAGAAGAAGAAAAAGTTGAAAATGATTTATCAAGGAAAAAATGATAAAAAAAGTAAGAAATCTGATATGAAAGTCCGCGAATGTTGTGATAATTTCGATAGATTAAAAATATATTTTAAATGATAAAATGAAAAATTATTATCTCAAACTTAAGTAAATTAAAATAAATTTTAATTATTGTAAATTAGTGTATAAAATTTAATTATTTTAATATAAATTTTAATTATATTATATTAGTAGGTGATGATAATGTAATGTTATTAAGTTAATATATAAAATAAAATTATATTTATTAAAAAAAGTAAAATATCAGAAAAGATGAGAGAATAATTGTTCATAAATAGAGAAAAAGATAAGAGTAGAGATAGACAATTTTATAAAAAAATTGTAAAAGTAACAGTCAATTTTAAAAATTTAATAAATAATTATGTTTTAAAGGATAAAATTTGTATTTTGAAATGTGAATAGAAAGGAGAAAATCCTCTTTATATATATTGTTATAGATTATGTTATAATAAAATGTGAGTTATTATTTAAAATAAAAAAAAAATAAAATTGTTGAAATTTCTTAAAATGAAAATGGTACCTGTAAGCCCCCTTTTTCTAGCTTATATGTGTATGGGCCTAGCCCGTTTCGTAGGCCTAAGGCCGACCCAATAAGGGACCCAATGCCCTTTCCAGCCCCCCTAATCCTTGCATTCTGTCTCATTTGCAGAAAATCAAATTTCTCTCCCCTAACCTTTTCTCCAACTAGAGCTCTGCTAGGGCGCAACGAACCTCCCTCCTTCTTGGCTAGCTACGTTCATTCTGCTTCTAGGTAAGTAAACCTTGAAGTTCCTAATTTGTTCTTCCTTTTTTCACCGTTGTAGTACGTTAGTCTGGTTAGGGTTTAACTTTGTACCCTTGTTTTTGTCCTGGTTTTCACTTTACAGCTCACTACAATAGTTCTTGGAGTTGCGATACTCTTTAGTTGCGAGTCTGTTGCATTTTGGTACCTAAGCAAGGTAAGGGAAGCTAGTTTTTTCGTCTTTTTACTGTAGGTGCTTGTTTTCACTTCTGATTTTGCATAAAATGATTTGGGAAATGTTTGTGCTCGTGTGAGATCAAAAATATAATGTTTGGTTGGATTGTTTTTGGGTTGCATGCGTGGAACAATGGGGAAGAACTGATATTCTCGCCCAAGTGAGCTCGTCTCGCCTAGGCGAGAATAGCAGAAGCTCGCCCAAGGTTCTGCCTCGAGCGCTCGCCCAGGCGGCCAGTTTGAGCGACACCCTGTCTCGCTCAGGTGAGAAGGCCTCGCCTAAGCGAGAGCTCGTGAAAATCTCCCAAGGGCCACTGTTGCAGTCTCGCCTAAGCGAGAGCCTACAACTTAAGCGAGGAAACTTCCCTCACCTGAGCGAGGGCTCCTAGCTTGAGCGAGGGTAGTGCAGTGGTGCGTTCTGACACTGTTTTCTTGAAAGGTTGGATGATTTGTTGCATGTTTTGTATGGATTACTCTTCCTAGACATGTTGTAAGTGAATATGCTTGGTTGTTAGAATCCTATGAATGAAATTGGCACGCTTGGTATGAGATGGATCATGGAATTGTGGGTTGGTGGTGTCTTAACATGAGAGTTGGATGAATGAAATAAAAGTGATGAAAATGGTATGAGAAACATGATTTTGGTTGTGAGATAGGCGTAATTCCATGAGTCTCGTGGGGAGATCTCATGGTGGTGTGTAGTGTATATAATTAGGATAAGGATTGAAGAAAGGATCGCATCCTGAAACTCTAAAGAGTTAGTGAGTCTCATGTAGAGCAAACTGATCCAAGTGGTGAGAGAAGCGTGAGGCCCTAGTCTTTGGCAGGATAATAGCCTTAAATGCTTGAAGGCTAACCTTGTGTGTGGTAGGGTGAAACCCATTGGCAATGGCTCTGCAGAGCAGTAGAGGTCACCACAAGTGCAAGCGTCCAGTGAATCCCATCTTATGATATTTATCCGGATAATTGAGTTATAGTGTCCTGCTTGCTTGCCATAACATGATTCAGTGTGCCTAATGTGTTGTATACTTGGAATTGTTTTAAGTACCTGATTGGTATAATATGTTCAAATGATTTTACACTAGCTTACCCTTTCATTTCGTGTTGGTGCTTGTCTTTTTTTCTTCTTTTGCGATGATCACCTTTTGGTGGGAGCAGATGAGAGAAACGTTCAAGGTGGGTCTGGTGGTAGCAGCGGTGCAGCTTAGAGTATCCTGTTATTGGTGGCTCCTAGGAGCAGTTTCACGGCCATGTGGCCTTTTTGTAATAGTCGTCCTAGTGGCAACCCTCCTTTTGCAAACTGTTATATTGTCAGCTTTTATGTTTAGTTCATGGCATTATGTTTGGTATGCCTCAGTATATTTATGTACCTTTATGGATGATTGTAAAAGTGCATTCTTTGGTTATGATGTTCATCTGATAGCTCTGCTCTTCTTATAACGATGTGATGTTTTAATTTAGTTGAATTACTTTATTTAAATGGGATGTCATTAAGCTGAAATAAAGCATTTGTGATTAATTTTATAAAATAATTATTCTTCTTTTTATTATTTTAATAAAATTATTATTATTATTATTATTATTATTGTTATAATGGAATTTGAGTTATTGTTTAAAATGAAAAAAAAAAGTTTATCAAATTGTATGAAATTGAAAGAAGATTATATTAATTATCTTGAAAAAAAATGTTGAAGATTTATATAAATAAAAATATGTAAAATAGGATTGATATTAATTATGTTGAAGAATTGTCATAAATGAATTTGTTTACGTAAAGCATGATGTGTATTATTTAACATAAATATAATATTTAAATTTTTTTAGTATGTTACAAATATATTTAAATATATATTTTTAAATAAATATTCATTTTTAAAACGAGAAGGAGTTTCTACAATATCACTTTGACTATTATTTCTAACATAAAGATAATGAATTCATAAGTTTGAGTTTTTATTTATATATATCACTTTGACTATTATTTCTAACGTACAAGTAATAAATTCATAAGTTTGAGTTTTTATTTATATATGATACTCAACTTTATTATGTTTACTGTATGCGAAACTAACTTATACACATACACACTCGTTCACATGTACACACTCACATATAAATTAAATAAATTAATTAATTAACATAAAACCAAGTTGGATGTAGCTATATAAAAAATGTTAAAATTTTAGGATAAATTTAGAATATTTGGTATTATCTTTTCCAAATAAAAAATAAATGTTAAATAATAAGTGTTGATGTATTCTTTTATTATAATAAAAAGATTATAGTTTTAATAAAATAATTTAATTTGAATTTTTTTTAATGATTAAAATTTAACACAATTGAATATTTAATAATTGTTACACTATTTATTAAATAAACATAATTAAAATTAGTATATAATTAATTAATTGCATATTAATTTTATTTTTTAATAGATGTATATAACAATTAATAAAAATTAAACATGTATTTAATTATATAAATAAATATAAACAAAATTAAGAATTAGCAATTTAAACGTTTTGGTAATATTATAATTTTTTATATATTAAAAATAAAATATGATAATAGTTATTGTAATTTTTAAAAATAAAACATGCAAAGTTTTGAAACAGATGTACCTTACATACATTATATTTAATTAATAGAATAAAAATATTATATTTAAAAAACATGGTATTAAATAATACTGTTTCTGTTAATTATATTTTTATTTCAACGAGCATAACATTTAATGTTACTGTATTGTAATTTAATTTAATTGTATAATATTATATTTAGAGCTACACTGGTAGGTACATATAGATAGAAATAAAATGAGAGATAGGGATATTAACTTTGATAAAGGACAAAAATATTTTAATTTCTTAAAATTATTAACTAAGTTGTTTTTTTATTAATATTTTCCCATCCTACACATTGTTTTGGACAAAGGTGGGGAATGGGAACAAATATATCACCATCGAACGATACTAATGATGTGTTTCAGACAATGAATGAAAAGTTTGAACAAATTCTACTTTAAATTATGGGTACGAGGGAGATCTGATTTTTTTTTTTCTCAAAATTCTCAATTATTTTTTTCATGTTTGATTTACTTATTTAAAGATAATAATTGATGCCAAAACAAAAAAAATCCATTAACAATCTTGAGCTAAATTTTCGTAAAAACATTCTTACATGCAAGATGAGACACACAATTAAACAATTCCAAGTGATAATAAATTATGTTTTGATTTCTAAAGCTTGTGTCAATATTTTCAAGAATATTATTTATTACCTAAAAAATCATAAATTTGTGGCAATCATAATCTTGGGAATCATGATTTCGGGTATGAATTACCGGTAAGAGAGATTAAAAGAAAAATGAAAATTATTTTTTTATAAACTTATTTATCGTTATTATTTTCTTTATAATCAGATAAAGAAAAATAATATTTTGTATTTTTTTGTTCATATTCATATAAACATGTCATGAAATAAAAAAAAAGCAGCATATTAAATGAGTGCACAACAGAGAGCATATTCATATTGATTTAACAAAAGGATTGGCATGCACCGAAGCAAAAGTAGTGGCGAATAGGGTCTCAATTTCGCCATCAAGAAACATACTTTTAGGTAATTTTGACTAACACAAACTTTCCTATGTCCAAATCCAGACACAACTCCCTCCTTTTGGCATCATACAAACTCCACCAAACCATGACTCCCAAAAGACAAATTCATCTTCATATCCTTCTCATTTCTTTTTCTTCAATGATTTTTTAATATTGTTTTAGTATTATTCAATTAAAAATATATTTAAAAAAGTTAGCAAAATGATAAGTTGGAAACCATTTAAATTTGTTAAAATGAATTCCAAATTCACTCTTTTAAACATTTTTTTTTTCTTAAAGACATACACGGTACCTGAACCTAAAACTTGAATACATTCACAGAAGGTGTACAGGAGCATTTGAATTAAATGATTTTTTATTTAGTTGTATTTATTTTCCCCATTGATTAATATTATTTTATTCTGGTAAAACGACGTCGCGCGGCCGCGAACACATAAAAAGCCGAATCTCGTGGAAAATACGAAGACCCGCCACCACTGGTAACAGAGCTCGAAATTCGCTTCGCTCTGCTCCAATCCAAACCCTCTCTTCTCTCTCTTGCAGAGAAGAAGATACTCTACAAACCCTAACTCGTTCGTTACTCCGTTCATGGCAACCTCCCTGCTTCAACCTCCTTCTTCTTCTTCCACCATGACCTTCTCCTCTTCTTCCTCCTCTCTCTTCACCGGCAGTTCCCATGCTGCCGCTCTTCGAACCTTAGGTTTCGTCGACATCGACAATTCCCGTGCTCGAATCCTCGCGCCTTGCAGCGTGGTAATCACAAAATCATCCGCTTTATTTTCGTTATATCATTTTTAAATTATTATTTGCTCACAATTATGCTATTCTTCTTGTTTCAATGGCAGAAATGTGACATGTCGGAATCGTCTAATTTCCCTAACGGAAAACCGATCATTCCGGTTCTCAACGAGCGGACGCTGCCGAAATTCTTAGAATCGGCGAGGGCAGAAACAGCGGTCAGCAGAAACAGTAACCGGTTGAAATTGTTTTCTGGCACGGCCAATCCTGTACTCTCTCAGGTTATTTTCTATTTCTTTGAGTGAATGGTCTTAGTTGTTCTGGAAGATGTTTCAATTCCTGAATGAAATTAATTCGCTGAACAGTCAGGTACTTTGGACTAATATGATTTGACCGATGACATGCATGCAAGTTTAAGATCTTTTTCATCATTCAAGGACTGTTGACTGACGCAATAGCTTTTATAGACTTTTCTGACAATATTTGGTTTTCAATTGATTTTTTTTTTACTTCTGCTAATGAATTAGATTGCATGAACATTCATAGTTTTATTTCTCATTCATAGGATCAATATAATTGAAAAATGATATCAGATTGGACCATGGTGTCATCTAGCGACGTGGTATGCGTCAATATCTGGTTACAAACATGACGTGTACTGAAAAAGCTTATTTATTGAATTCAGAGTCTAGTAGCTCTCTGTTGTATTGGTTGCTTGTGAGAAAATAAAGTTGGCGTGAATTGTCTTTCTGTTGAACTGGCTTTTGTTGAGTTTTGTTGTCCTCTAAATGTGTTTGTTTGATCAGGAAATCGCTCGTTACATGGGCCTGGAACTTGGACAGATTTCCATCAAGCGTTTTGCTGATGGGGAAATATATGTACAGTTACAAGAGAGTGTTCGAGGTTGCAATGTATACCTTATACAGCCAACCTGCCCTCCAGCAAATGAGAATCTCATGGAGCTTAAAATAATGATTGATGCTTGTCGGAGAGCATCGGCCAAGAATATCACTGCTGTGATTCCATACTTTGGATATGCTAGAGCTGATAGAAAGGCAAGTCTTTTTTGCGGGTTGTTAATTTTCCTTTACAACCAGTAGTTTTTAATTTATACGAAGGGTATTTGAGATTCAGTGTGGCAGACTAGAATATCTGACTCATTGGTTTATTGCATTGGTATACTTTTGTTCCCTTTCTGTAAATTTTGTGACTATTTTTGATGTTTCTGGCTGTTTCCCCCATTCTATTTTATACTACACCTTGAACCTTCCAAGAAGCCTCGAAACCTCCTTTGGTTCCCTTATCCCTTCAACCTTGAGCTAACCAAACCGTTAGCTATCCAAAGACAACCTAGAAATCAACCAAGATTCCCCTACTTGGAAGCTTTGCATCTTATTTGTTGTGCTCTGTTGGGTTAGACTTTCCATGACACCTTTGGGACCTTAAGTGAGTTTTCAGCACCATGAAATGGAAAATTAACTTGTTGCTGTCTTAGTTTTTTTTTTTTTGAAGTTATGTTCTTGTGTTTCCCTGTTTAGGCTCAATGTTATAATCAAAGATAAGATTTTTTTACTTTTTTTTTCTTTTACAGACTCAAGGGCGTGAATCAATTGCTGCTAAACTTGTTGCAAACCTTATTACCAAAGCTGGGGCAGACCGAGTTCTTGCTTGTGACCTTCATTCAGGGCAGTCCATGGGTTACTTTGATATTCCTGTGGATCACGTTCATTGTCAAGTAAGTAAACTTTGAATGGTTGTAGTTTCATTCTTGGCAACTTGTTTTCTAATACTATTGTTTATGATTTCCACTAGCCTGTGATTCTTGATTATCTCGCCAGCAAGACCATAAGTTCAAGTGATCTGGTGGTTGTTTCTCCTGATGTTGGTGGTGTTGCAAGAGCTCGTGCTTTTGCAAAGAAATTATCTGATGCCCCTTTGGCTATTGTAGATAAAAGGCGGCATGGGCACAATGTTGCTGAGGTAATTACTGACAAAATATGTCTTCATCCTTGACGTTTTGGATTTTTTTTTTTAATTTCCATTTATGTAAGGGAGTATACTCTTAAACAAATATTATCGGTTTTCTTTGGTATTTCATTTTCGACAATTACTTTCTTTCCAGAAATGAATTTGTCGTGTGCATCACTTTGGTTAATCAACACATGTGAGCATTGATAATACCTTTCTGATGTGTACTAAATGGTTATATTCACATTATCGTATTTTGATTTAAATTTCATCTGATATTGTACCTGGAAGTCTATCTTCTGTGGCTGGTTGAAATGTTGGATATTTGGGTGACATGTTACTCTCCAACGGTAGCCTATCTTACTGGCATTTGCCAGAATTCTTGTTTTTTATTGTTAGTTTTGGATGTGCCCATAGTTTGGCTATTTTTATAGAATACTAATTATCCTCGGAGCTAAGGTAAAGTTAACAACATGGATCTCCGAAGGTATATTCATCTTTGTTATGTTTGCCCTGAAGGTGATGAACCTGATTGGTGATGTTAAAGGAAAGGTTGCAGTAATGGTGGATGATATGATCGACACTGCTGGTATGTCAATTTCCACGCCGTATTTTGAAATTTGCAAAGAAATATTCCTTTATTCTGCGCTTCTTTACTGCATATGGTGGTTACTTGCTGGGTTAAAAAGGTCTATTTAAAAAAAATATTTAGCTAGATTTTTTAATTAAAATTTTATAGATATTTAAGTGCTGGATCTTGTATTGATATGCGTGTGTATTGTTTGTAATGCTACTTTATGGCTCTGGTATCCTGCTTTTCTATTTTGCTTAGTGTGTTTTCGTGGACTGGCTAATTTTAAGATAGAAGTCGTATTATCTATCTTAATGAACATTTTATAAACGGATTCCAATTTCCTTTTTTTAGCATACTTTGGTGTTTCTAAGTATTATCATTTGCTTAACTTCTTTGAGGAAATGCTGAATCTAGTTATAGAGACCAGAAAATGGTTAAACAATAACTTTAATACACGATTTTACTACTGTAATTGATTGGGAAGAATTCAGTCATATTTAGTCCATCTTGCCCGGGAAGATGGCTGATTGCTGTTTAAAAAGTTTCAGTTTGCATTTCCCTTAGGAGTATTTTGGTGTTCCTTCCTTGTCGAGTAGGCAAAAATGATGGATGCATTAGTTTCTTTGTACCATTTTCATCATTGATATCTGTTGGTATGTATCTGATTCTAATTGTTTTTGGACGAAAGGGACCATTGCTAAGGGTGCGGCACTGTTACATGAAGAGGGAGCTAGGGAAGTGTATGCGTGCTGCACTCATGCTGTTTTCAGGTATCGCCTTCGGTTTGCCCTACATTTTTATTCTTTGCTTTGTCTTTTTGTCTCCCTAATTAATAATTGAAGCCATGGAAGTCGAGTCTCGGGTTTACTGCCAAATCTGAAGCCATATTATTATGCCTTTTTTAGTAATTTGCTTTTCAATTATAAATTTTTCGTTCTTTATTCTATTTATTCAATTGATCTATAGTTGCTAATTGTTCAGTAATAAATATTGCTAATCAGCTTATTGGTCGTCGCTTGTCTTCACATCAATAAGCTTATGGATATATTGATCTGTATGCATGTTTTACTGCATCTTCATCATTATGTGTTGCTTTTGGTATTCATGTTGAGTATTGTACATAAGCTAGTATTCATATCATGGTGGTTTTGTTTTATTTGGATCGTAGCCCTCCAGCAATTGAGAGGCTGTCCAGTGGCTTATTTCAAGAGGTGATTATTACGAACACCATTCCCGTTACAGAGAAGAACTATTTCCCGCAGTTAACTATTCTTACTGTAGCAAACCTGTTGGGTGAAACTATTTGGCGTATTCACGATGACAGTTCTGTTAGTAGTATTTTTCAGTAAACAATCGTTATTGCCTTCTGCAGTTATATTAGTCAATCAATAAATGCTCTTTATTTTATACCCTTCCATTCCATCCTTTTTCTATTTCGTCTAATTTTAATTTTAGTTGTCGCCCTTTATTTTCTACATTCAACTAATATTTTGCCCTTTTTCATGAAAAACATACCTTTTGCCAATAACTTTTCTGATTTGGCTATGAAACTGTTAAAATTTATTAACAGTTGGGAAACTTTTAATTTCTTTTTTACGAGAAATGTGACTTTTGTAGAATCATACAAACATGATATGATTGAGCAACTGGTTTAAGTAGAAGAAAGTTCCCCTACATTAGAATGAATAATCAGAAAGTTCAAATTTTTATTATCCACAAGATTGCTCGATGATGTTATGCAATTGCGAGAGTTTTCCCCCATTATGTTAGACAGAGTTCCAATCGAAAGTGAAATTTTATATATATATATATATATATATATATATATATATATATATTTTTTTTTTTTTTTTTTTTTTTTTTTTTTTTTTTTTTTTTTTTTTTTTTTTTTTTTTTTTTTTTTTTTTTTTTTTTTTTTTT
>Ga0099822_1010238_pt1:0-10000 | contig 11665 bp, 4 predicted proteins | sample CowpeawhiteBW_FD_76839 | JGI IMG/M metagenome (GOLD analysis project Ga0099822, IMG submission 76839) | Root nodule microbial communities of legume samples collected from California USA - Cow pea white BW | ecosystem: Host-associated > Plants > Roots > Nodule | place: USA: California... | reverse complement strand
CAAAGTGTGTCCTATCTTATCTTCCTCAAATAAAAAAAAAAAAATAGTTCATCACTTTGCAAGGTGAAAGTAAAATTTGGCTTCAATCATAGTTTAGTTACCCTAGTTAAAGTATCTACTTCTAACACCTTAATAATAATAATAATGAAAAAAAAAAGTGTTGCTTATGCTTTCTTTTACTTGCGTAAAAAGGTTGAATCTGAAGTAACTTGAAAACATCCTTATAAAAAGAAAACACACACACACATTAGTGATGAAAAGCATGTTCCTCGATGCACAAAGATGCCTTTATTATCCTTTTTAAATAGCTTTGGTTGCAATAAAATGAAGGATTAATCTTTGCATCCTTTGGAGAAGAGAAAGAGGTATTATTTTATTAAAAGAGTGAGAAAAATCAAAGCAAGTGTATTTTTCTGACACAAGGAAAAGCGAGCATCATATTTTATTCAATAAAAGTACACGTTATTGAAAGTGTAGTATTATAGAAATATAATGCATGAAGAAGTTCTACTATAGAAGCATAAAAATAAAAAATAGCAATAATAATAATAAAAATAAAAGCGTCCTTCATCGTCTTTCCGACACTTTTTTTTATTTACATATAATATGTGATACGAAAAGCTACGAGAGCTATTATCTTCGCCTTCCACTTGTCTTATACTATTAATTTATTCCTAATGCCCTAATTATTTAAGATATAAAACTAGGTTTATGCGCACCTTCAATCAGATTTGCGAATTCATTAATCGACTCACTCTACCTGCACATGACCAATCACCATTTGGATATTAATATAATACTTTTTTTTTAATTTATTAAAGTGGCTAATTGAGGTTATAGTATATATTTTGACCTAAGCTAGTTACCATGATTAATAATTTTTTTTTAACGAACATGCACAACTTATCATAAAATAATACACAAACCCACTCATTCAGCATAAACAAATAATAAAATCTAATCTTAAATTTGTTGGATTCAAGTTGTCTTGATAGACAAAAGTAGAAATATTAATTTTGTTTGGACGTATGTGTTGACGTGGCGAGCGGTGGTTGTTCCACGTCGGAGTTGCGTTCTTGAATAGTGAAGAGTTTGGGAAATGTGAATTTGTTTGGTAGCTAATCGTGGAGATCGCTATGATTAGGAAATACAATGTTATTTTAATTACACTACGAAGCAACATCGATAAAATATTCATTTATAATGTACTACTATGAGACTATATAAATGAAAAAGTTCTGATAATGCTTTGTTTTTCTTTCTTTTGAAGATGAGTTTGGGATGACCAAATTGTTTAATAATGTTTCTTCGGACTCTAGCAAGCTGTAAATGGAACACTCTAGACCAATGTTCAAAATTTGATAGGTTTTGTGTTTTTCTTTTCATTCATTTCAAATGTGTTTTCACTACTTTTTTTAATGTGTAATAAACTTTCCCCACTACACCCGAAATTTGAATTTATTCCTTCTCATTCCAATTTCCAACAAAGTAAAACAAATATCCAGTCAATTGATGATATCAACTTTAGAAATAGAAAATTTGTACATGATTGTTGAAAATTAATTTCACTTTTAATAAAAGATATTTCTGTTTTTCATTTTTATTGTTTATTGACGTATATTAACGGACGATTTACTCAGTAAATGACGTGTATTTTTTTAATCCGATTTCTAATAAATGATCGCATTCTTAATTATTCTACCCATATGATTTTCTTTTTGAAGAAAATATTACCGACTATGATTTTTCTATAATTATATTCATTTTTATTTCATACTTTATAGTTAACGTGAAATCTAAAGAAGATACAAAATTCAAGAAAAAAATATATATTTACCCATTTTTAATTTTTTAGGATTTATCATTAAATAAAAAGAATAAAACATAAGAGATAAAAATCCTAAAAAATTAATATTATTTTTATTGTATTGATTATTTATTTATATATATATATATATATATATATATATATTTTTTTTTTTTAATATAATTTATTTCAATGAATTCATATCATGCCATTTCAATATATGAGTTAAAATATAGGGTTCGGCCCACGTTTATTTGGATAGATCAAAAGCAATTTTTAAGGATAAATTTTATTAATTAAATTTTATATTTTATATATAGATGGATATAATTGGGGGAGCAAAAGAACGAAAATTAAGGAGAAGGTAACAGAGACAGTAACAGCGGCTGTGCAGGCTGGTCCATATTGCATGGCCCATCTTCGCAGTAAGAGGTTTCTTATGGTTTTATTTTATTCAACAAATGGGGAAAATATTTTATTTACTAAAATTATCACAAAATATGTATTTCAAACTTTTAGAAATAAACATCGCTAATTATCTCGTTGCACTTCATTTTTAAAATTGCAACAAGGGGCTTTCGAACCTAGCAGAAGAAAAATAATTATTAATCAGTGGAGATTAATATTATGGTTATTTAAAGCATAATAAGTCTAATGAAATAATATTAGTCATCACATAAATAGTGTTTTTTTAAATTATTACTGACTCAGAATTGTTTCCTAATAATTTGGCTACAGAATGCACGGATGATAACATTAGGAACACATAAGGTAAACAGCCCTTTTAAGACTTTTATTTCTTTTACTTTTAGAATAGCTTCGGTGAGAGTTCCTTATACGAGTTTTTTTATCAATAAAATTAATGTTCCACAAATCTGAATTCCTTGCAATTGAAGATAAATTCTTATATAATAGCAACTCCAATTACCGACTTTTTATATAGGATCTTGTTTATAAACTTCAGCTCTTACTAAAACTGTCATTGAAGTTTGCTTAATTCATCTTAAAAATAAAAAGTAATTATGATAATTAGTTTATCATTTTAAGTTTTATATATATATATATATATATATATATATATATATATATATATATATATATATATATATATATACTATTACCCTTTGTTATTTTTTGATGAAAGAGAAGGACATGAGAGGAAATGATTTAAATTGAAAAGTGGTAATCTAAGATGATTTTTGGTGAAAGTTATTAGAAAATGAATTTAAATATAACTTAATCTCATAAAACAACTTCGTACTCTCTCATAGAAAATGGAACATTTTGAACTTAGGACTAGATATTTATAGATTGTCCCGTAGCTATTTGATAAGGAGTGACATCATAGATTTTATAAACATGATTAAGATAAGCTTCAATACAATATTAAAAAGTGAAATTAAAATTTGCACAATTTAAAAGTTAAAAAATAACTTCTGGATTTATAATTCAAGCAAGGCAAAATGGCAAAAAAAAAAATAAAAAATTATGAGGATACAAGAAGAAAGTTATGGACGTACAGGAAGAAACTGCCCGGAAAAAGGTAATGTTTGACCAATTTAACCTTGCGTTGGTCAAATAAACCCATGAGCTTTGGGCTTTCGAAAAAGGAGTAACTGAACCCATGCATGAGGGTTATTTGTAATTTCCTTTGCGTTTTGTTGTCATTAAATTGTAAAATTGGTGAAGAGGTGCATGGCATATGAAGGAACATTCGTTGATGATGTTAGTGGCTTGTTCATTATAGTTTTGATCTTGTTAGGAGATATTCTATTATGTCTTTCCACGCAATTGCTTGCGTGCATGCATTAACATAATCCACTATATGATTCTGTATTATCGGTTTTAATTTATTCGACTATGTAAGTCATTCGAGAACATAATCATTTAAACTTTTCCAATTTTTTTCTTTTCTCCATCCATTTCAATAAGATCTTAAAAAATGACTTATATAAACAACTTATTCAAAAGTACTTATAACTGCTTAATTAAATTCTTTACCCAATCATACCCTAAGTTTATCACAGATGAGTTTGACGGTGAATTTACTTCATTTCTATATCTAGAATCATAAACTTGCATGAGTCTACAAGTAGATTCAAGAAGAGTTTCACAACAGTGATTCCTTGAGGGTGAAATTTTCAATGAATTATGTAAAATAAGTCCAATTTACAGGCACGAAATTACTTTTGCAATTCGAAAAAAAAGTATGTTTAGTTCAAAAATTTGTCGTCTGTAAAACCAATAAACATTTGCATTAATTATCCAACCCTAGAACAAAGTAGATACAAAATTTGACCTTGTTTAGATAGAACTCAGCATTTACTTTTTGTATCAAAGCATCAAACTGTCAGCAACTCCTGAAATAATGGGAGAACTTACTTGTCAAATCCCAAATAATTAAATAAAAATCAGGAAGTATAGAATAAAATTTGGAAATAGTTAACATCAAAGATGGATAAAATATTATATAACGAGGAAAAATTCATAAGCTATTAAAACACACCAGTTAAGTAGAAATATATAGTACCTTTTCTTTCTGTTTGAGGATGGTATCAACTTTCTTTATATAATCATCTGTCAGCTTCTACATAACGAAATAATTACCGTGAGGAAAATAAAGGAAAATTAACTATTCTAGTATTGTTTATTTGAAATAAATAGAACCCTATATAATTGCTCTGAAGTTACCTGCAAATCGCTTGATAGATCCTTCACATTATCTTCAGAGAGCTTTTTCTCCTATCAGAAAATTCCAACAAAATGATTAATACAAGAAATCTAACAATATGAAAAGGAGACAAATGACCCACAACACTAGAGATAAAAATCACTGGAGCGAGTTTAGGTGTAATTAGTTCAAACCTTCTCAAGTTTATCATAAGCTTTCAATGCATCTCTTCTTATATTTCTCAAAGCCACCTACCAGAAAAAAAAAATGAAAATATACAATCATTCTAAAGGAAATTGCAAATAGGTGCAATGTAGTCAAAATATTTCTTGTTTATTCTAGAAGCTACAAGATATATAGTTATTTCATCTATGACTTGCATAGGAATATTACTATACAATAACCAAACAGTATGTACTCTTCACAGGTTAGTACCTTTGATCATTCAGGTCATGAACTCTTATTCTTCCCCAGATTACAACCACAAGTTTCAGAATAACAGGAATAGGAAGCAAAATTTGGTATTTACATTTCAACAATTGGTTGATGTTTGTTCGTTCTTAACCAGAAAATGTTTTATCCTTTTAAGGAAAGTAAATCCTCAAATTGGCAATAAACAAGAGTGAAATCATTATCACAAATGTAAAGTATTTAGAAAACGTACCTTCCCTTCTTCGGCTTGTTTAGCCACTATTTTCGATAGTTCCTATAAACAAAAGCAAAACTAAATTAAATGATAGCTTACAAGCTTGTTTGTTTAAGATTGAACAAAAAAAGTGAATCTATCGTAAAGGTTTTCTTTTCCAGAAGTATATTACTTTTGACCTCTACAAAACTTATACACCTTTAGGGGAAAAAATAACAAAGCAAAAACAGACCCTAAACTATTCAAGATCATCAGATGACAACATGAAATCAACATATTCATCCAGACCTTAAAAATATTCACTGGAATTTATGTATAGAGGACCTTTATAAAACAAATGATAGAATTGCATAAAGGAAATACATTGATAACTAAAACAAATCTATTGGAATTATGACCAGCAATATACCAAGTCAACTTTTTTCCTGCAGAGATCAGTTTTGTCATGGGTCATGAATGTATACTATGTCATTTTTCTAATAGCTAAATAAGAAATTAGAACCAATTAGGAATAAACATTCAGTCAGTGATTGTAAGAATGTAATTTACAGAGAAAGAATGAGAGGTCAAAAGAAATCTCATAAAAGAGTGAACCTAGACACAGCAGCATCAATGGAACTGGAAAATACCTTCCTCCTTTCAGATGTCAACTGTGGGATGCTCAATCTAATTAATTCTCCATCATTATTTGGAGTCATACCAACATCAGAGCTAACTATGGCTTTCTCAATAGCCTTCAAGCTAAAAAAACATACAAATAATCAGAAATTTGCTAAGTATAACTCTACACACAAGATAGCACATCCACATGTTCAATAACAATTCTAAAACTTGTTTTATGACATGTGAATGAAGAATGCCTCAGATGGGTACATATATTCTCAATCAATGAGTAATATATAACAACTAAGGGAGAGTGCAAACGAAGTAAGCCATATCTATGCCATACATGAAGCAGAATGGAATTATACAACAATAAGCTTGGATAAGATCGTTTTGATGTTGTTATCTATTTCAAATCAAACCCTCTGGCATGCCATGTATTATTAGTGCATGATATACCTTGATTTGTCATATGGCTGTACCAAAAGAGAACTGGCATCAGGAGTGCTAATTTGAGCAATGCTCTTCAAGCTAACTGGAGTTCCATAGTATTCCACCTACAAACACGTTATGAAACAGCTCATCTACTGTGGAAAAACTCTCTACAAAATAAAACTAATACATTTAATCACTTTTTATCAGCATTTTGTTATATACGAACTTTCATCATTTTGTAACTAGATATGATCATGCAAGCTATGCTAGTTGAACCAAATCAAAAGTAGAGAATATACATTAGATGGAGCAGTTCCCTGTGCCAACTGGAGGCTTGGTACCATTAGTATGACTAAAGAGTTATGTGATAATCATCAGACCAGACATGGAGTAAATGAAAAAATGTCAACCAATCCTAATCAACCGCACAAAAAATGTAAAAGCAAAAGCGGATAAATAACAAAGACTTTGATGAAAGGAAAGGTAATCATGACCAACAAACGGAAATCACTGAGTTCAATCATCGTTATAGAAGGGTATACCATACAATCTTAAGAACGCAAAGACATGTGCATTCAGTTTGAAATCAGATAATCCTTCTTCCTTCACAATCACTAAAATGAAATAGTTCGTACGATTAACAAGGAAATTGTTTCAATCATAAAACCAAATGCTTAAGGCAGAAGTACATTAAGTGTTTGAAGCATACCTCAATCTTGTCGAGCATGGCAGGGTTTGCTCTCCCTGTTCTTATGGAGTTGAAATTTGTTCGGACATTATCAATAGTCCTCTCCATCCTGCTTTTCTGAGATAGAGAGAAAGATTAAAGAAGTGAAGGATGGGAAAAGAAAGAGAAGATTGTTGAGAAACTAACAGCATCATTCTCAATTGCGGCCTTTTCCGCTTCTATTTCTTCAATAGTAGCAGCTCTGACAAGTGGCGTTCTCCTATGCGATAACCCTTTGGAAATGAGGGGTGTTGGAGAAAGAGAGAAGCCAAGAGGGAGCTTGAGAGTGGCATAGCTTGCAGAAGAGGAGAATGAGTGTTTGACGGCGTGAAAGGAATGAAGGGCTCTCGGAGGGTTTCGGAAGAGGGAGCGGACACAGGTTGTCGGAGAGAAAGAGGTAGCCATGAGAGAGAGACAGACACACCCTACGCCTTGTGTTGATGTCGTTGTGGATAACAACTTTCTCTGCTCTTTTCAACACACTCTTCGCCTTCGCCTAAATTGCTAAGGTAATTTCATCTCATTTTCTTCACATTATGTTCATTAAGATGTCATCTTATAATATAACAACCTTACTTATAATATACTAGTGAAAATAGATTCGTTATTATAAAATTATTATTATTAATATAAAATTAAATATAAATAATTTTTGTATTGTGAGTATTTTTTGTTTATTTTGTAAGTAATTTTTAAATAAAAAAAGTCAACTTAAAAAAAACAGTCAAATCGAAAAAAAAATTAAAAAAATTTAAAAGGTAGTATTGATAAAATAATTAATTCAATTTTAAAAAATTATTTAAAATTGTAGTTCTCCAATTGATTCTTGATCCAAAGGATTTGAGAACAATAATTGGTAGTTGATATGTATTCTAGTTCAGTAGTTGATAGTGCAATTATATCTTACTTTTGACTACACCAAGAGACTAAGTTTCCTCTAATATAATTAGAGTAGTCAAAGTGGATCAAAAATCGTGGGCCAACCTGGTCCACCACGGATTCGGGCCGGGTTGGGTTGAAATTTTTTTATAATTTTTAGTACGGGTCAATTTTTGACTCGGCCCACCAAGAACTCGGTTCACCCGGGTCGAACCTGTGGTGAGACGGGTTTGCCCACCAACCTGCATGGTGACACACATTATGTTGGGCTATTTTTTTAACCAAACACATTGGTGAGTTGACAAATGGAAACCTAGTTTCAACTACAAATAGTAAAGAGATTGACATTGCATCTCAACTCAAGGACCAACATCAATTGCAACTCAACAAGCAGATAAATTTGCATCCCTCACTCACTGTCAACTTAATTTTTTTTTCTTCCATTCTTCTGGTATTATTGATTATACAAGCAATCATTTTATAACCTCATGTTTTCTGTCCAATTGTAATTTTTCCTATTTTTCTTTTCAGTTCAAGTGCTCATTGAACAATTAGGGTTCTTGCTCTGCATATGTACCCTGTTGATCTATTGAGAATTCTCTAACAACAAATCCAAGGTATAATTAGTTTGCTGATTTCAATAAAAGATTGGATCATTCTTTTTTGTTTTCATTCTTCTAGTATATAATAATGTTTTCATTCTTTTTTTAAATGCTTATGGGTCCTATTGCATGGTTAGAAGAACTGTATAAATACTTTGAATATTATCCAAGTGAAGTGTAAATGAAGTACTTTTTTTAATTTTTGAATATTTAAATGCATAAACAAGTATTTTTTAATATTTGAATATTAAAAAGCATAATCAATATATGAAATGCATAAACACGTGAGATGCATGATTTATATAAATACAAAGTTCATTTGATGAAATGGAAAAAACGTGAACTTCCATATAATATATAAAATTGTAAAAATATAAATACACATATAATAGCATGAACTTTCCTGGTAAGCTCTAAAAATCTTTAAGCCCTTTATATAACCTACAATTATTTGTCCGGAGTTGTATCACGCACATGAATTTGATCTAAATCCTCTGCAATTCTTTAAAAAAAAATGCATGCTAAAAATTCTTTATGTATTGTTGTATTCATAGGACTCTCGCCTAATCTAAAAGCACTTCTCACGATAAGTGTTTACTTTGTTAAATATTAGTTCATACTTCATAAAATATTAATTCATTCTTTTAGACTTGAACGAATGATTAATGATGTTACATTGTACAATTATTACATAACAAAATAAATTCTGAAACAGTAAATGAACAATGTGTTAATGATAATTTGAATGATTCTTTGCCACCAATCACAGAAGAGAATGAGAATGAGGGTACTGATTTTAATAGAGAAAGTAAGAGACCTAAGGGAACTACTTCTAAGATTTGGGATCATTTTACAAAAATTGGTATAAAATATGGTAAAGAAAAGGCAAAATGTAATGCATATGGTGCAGAGTATGTTTCTGGTGGTACAAAAGTAGGGACCTCATCAATGTTGTGTCTTTTGTCAAAGTGTATGGTCCTAAAGAAATTAAAAGACAATAACGTGGGAAAAATGATAATTGATCATGCTGGGAAATTAAGGTTTAAGGAAATTGACCAAACAGTTGTAGATGACCTTATTTCAATGGCTATTATTGAACATGGGCTTCCATATAATTTTGTTGAATATAAATGGATTAAATAATTACTTGTATATCTAAATCCAGAAGTAAGAGTTTCAAGTAGGAATACAGTTGTGTCTAATTTTTCAAATAAATTCCATGAACACAAGGAAAGGGTGAAACTTGCAATGCGTAAATCTCAAAGCCGAATTTGTTTGACATCTGATTGTTGGACTTCTATAAATCAAGAAGCATTTATTTGTTTGACTGCTCATTTTGTTGATGCTAGTTGGAAGTTGAATAGTAAGATTATTGCATTTTGTAAAATGGAACCTCCATATACCGGTCATGATTTGGCAAAAAAAAAAAATTGCTTTGTTGCTTGATTGGGGAATAGATAGGAAGATTTTCTCTATCACATTAGACAATGCTAGTGCCAATGAGGTTTTGCAAAAAAAATTGTGTGAGCAATTGAAGTTGCAAAATAGTTTGATATGTAATGGTGATTACTTTCATGTAAGGTGTAGTGCACATGTATTGAATATTATTGTTCAAGAGGGTTTAAGGGTG
>Ga0099822_1010233_pt1 | contig 11667 bp, 12 predicted proteins | sample CowpeawhiteBW_FD_76839 | JGI IMG/M metagenome (GOLD analysis project Ga0099822, IMG submission 76839) | Root nodule microbial communities of legume samples collected from California USA - Cow pea white BW | ecosystem: Host-associated > Plants > Roots > Nodule | place: USA: California | collected... | reverse complement strand
TATATATAAATATATATATATATATATATATATATATATATATATATATATATATATATATATATATATATATATATATATATATATATATATATGTATATATATGTACTGGTTTGAGGTGGGGAACACATGGATGTTACTTAACTGTTTTAGAGCCCTTGGAAGGGAATAACTTTGTGGCAAATGGCTGAAATAACATGGTTGGAGTTGGGGATACCCTTATATGTATATGAAAGTAGCACATGGGTACAGGGAATTGTTATGGGAATAGAGGTGGAAATTTTGTTGTAGCACTTGCACGAACTTGGGAAAAAAATCAGGCTACAGGGGGATAAGCAGTACAACTCGCTTTACTGATGTATCGCCTGGCAGAAGGTTTGGAGTCAACAGGCGGTAGTTTCAAAACCAGTGGCTACTGGAACGCGTGGCGCTTGACGGTGAGGAGTGTCCTGCCAGACGATAACTGCAGGCGTGGGCATCAGAGGCACGTTTGCCCCTGGCGGTATGTGTCCCCCGCCAGGCAGTTTAGAGGCTTGATGCGCCTGGTGCCTAGAGTGTTGTGCCAGGGGATACCGTGAAGCAAGGGTGTTGTGCTTGCTATGATGTGCATGAACTATAAGGCTTTTAGGATATCTTAAAGGTCGGCTTGCAGGTGTTCCTTGAGTTGTGGCTCAAAACGTATCCCTTGAGTTAAGCTTGGGATAGGGGTTAAGCATGCGGCATTCCTTGAGTTGTGGCTCAGAATGGCATCCCTCGAGTTGTGCTCAGGATGACGGATGAACACGAGGAACTCTTGAGTTGAGCTCGGGTTGACGAGTATTGCTGGTGTGAGTGTGTTAGTTGTAGCCAATACGGATGGATCCAGATAGATTGTCATCCTCAGTAGTTAGCTGACAAGTTTGGTAGTCTTGGGACTTTGCGAACTATGTTCGTATTTGGGAACTCCACCTGGTGTTACGGTGTGTGATCCGTAGCATGGTTTCCCGCATGTGCTCTATCGGTTGTGGTCGATAGGTATGGCAGCAAGACATCTTGAGGTACTCACTAGAAGACGTAGATGGTTGTGGCCATGTGGTATGGAATCAAAGGAAGGAATTCCTTTATTTTGATTGTGTGATATATATAATTGTGCTATATATATATATATATATGTTTGTTTTGTTAGCTCACCCTATCAGCTTGTGTTTGGCGATGATTGTGTACGCGATACACGAGAGCAGATGATGTTGTAGGTGGATCTGGTGAGGCTTAGAGCCGGAGTGGGGGAAAACTCATGGGAACAGTTTTATTGAGTTTTTATCATCTATTGTTTGGATCAAAGTTGTAAACTATTATGAGATTGTTTTTGTATTTTATTGAATTTTGAGAAATTTGAATTTAGAGTTATCTTTATTATGAAATAAATTATTTGAAATTTCTCGCGTTTTTAGGAAATGGATTTATAATTAATGAGATTTTTATTTATTATTTAAACCCGTAATATCCGACAGGGATGTTACACAAATGGTATATGAAAATTGTGAGCAATGTCAAGGAGTAACCCGATTTATTTCAAGAAGAGAAGAGATGCCTCAACAACCCATGTTATATTGTGAGATATTTGATATTTTGGGTTTTATTTTGTGGGTCCTTTTCCTTCTTTTTCATGGTTTACTTATATTTTATATATTGTAGACTATGTCGCCAAGTAGGTTGAAGCCACAACTATAAATACTAGTGATGATTGAGTTGTCATGAGTTTTTTCAAGTTTAACATTGTTTGTAGGTTTGAGATACATGAGCCATCATTAGTGACCAAGGAATCCACTTTTATAATAAGCTGCTTGAGAACATGTTGAACTAATATGGGGTGAAACATTGCATTGCTACATCATATCACCTTCAAACTAATGGGCATGCTAAGATCTCTATCAATGAGATCAAGATCTTGTAGAAGTTGGTAAGGCCTACCAAAAATGATTGGGCCACAAGATTGGATGATGCACTTTGGGCACATAGGACGACTTACAAAGAACCTATAGGCATGTCACCTTTTAGGGTTATTTTTGGAAATGCTTGTAATCTACCTTTGGAGATTGAACATCGGGCCTATTAGGCTATGAAAGCTTGCAACTTGGACTTGGAAGAAGCTGGGAAAGAGCAAAAACTCCTGTTGCAAGAACTAGAGAAAATTAGGCTCACAACCTTTTAAATCTCAAAATTCTACAAGGAGAAAAGAAGAAATTCCATGACCAAAAGGTTGTTGCAAGAAAGGAATTCCAGGTAAGGCAAAAGGTGTTATTGTACAAATCGAAGTTAGGTAACATGAGTGGTAAGTTGCATTCCACATGGGAAGGGTCATTCATTATTACACAAGTATTTCCTTATGGAGTAGTGAATATCAAGAAATCTTTAGAAAGAATCTTCATCAAAGTTAGTGGACACCGTTTTCGAATATTCAATGAAAATCAACATGTTGAATAAGACGATGGATGTGATGAACTTGACTTCTCTATTATACCTTCCACCTTGAAGAGGTAAGTACCCTTCATACTTTTTCTTTGCATTCTATATTGCATACATTAAGGACAATGCATGGATAAAGTGTGGGGGTGTGGGGAAATGATTTATTTTGTTCCCTATTTTGATTTTGTTTTTGCTTTATGCTAGTTTGTTTTTGTTTAATTACAAATTTTCAATAAAACATATTTGCATTGGATTTTAGGACTTGATTCAATAATTGGGACGATCATAATTTTGGAAAATAGGAGTCATGTTTATATGAGTGGATTGTTTCTATGATTTGTTAATTGATTTGATTTGAAAATTACTTGATGAAATCTTTTTGTGAAAGAATTTTGACCTTGTGAGTTTTAGCCTTAATGAAAAGGATGGACCTTCATATGCCATTCCTATTTTTCTTGAGTGACTTGCTCCTATATTTTTTTTTATGCAATATTTAGCTTGGTTATTTGTTTTACAACTTAGTTAGATATGCATGGTATGATATCTTTGAGGCATTTCTTGTTTCTAGCTACTTGGCCAAATAAACCTACTTTAATACTAAATCGTTGATAGCCCCTTTTGAGCCATTAAGATCTTTTTTCTTTTTATAAAGTCCATTGCAAAACCAAAAGCTAACATATTGTATTAGAAATGGCTAAGGAATAAAGTGTATGGGTGTGATCCTCACCCCAAAAATAATAGAAATGGCAAAAGAAAAAAATGATGATGAAAAAGTTTCGAAAAAAAAAATTAGAAAAAATGAAAAATAATTGCTTTCTCAAAGAAAAATACTTGCTTTCTCAAAGGTTAAAAGAAAAATAGTTGTTTTTCAAATTATGCTTCAAAAAAAATCAAAAATACTAAAAAATTTCCTTACCTTTGCCCTGACCTCATTATAACTTGTAAAAAATTCTCATGATCTTTTATTGCATGTTTTTTCTGAAAGTTTGTGAATATTAGAATCCTTTTAAATATCAAGAATGTTTACTTATATGGGTATTTTAAGTGAAAACACAACCTAAAACACTTGAGCAAATTTTGGAAAGAAAATATACATTTTAAACTTGAGTGATATATTTCATATTTGATTTTCTTGTAAATTCAAAAGATTAACTCTTGTGTGAAAAATAGAACTTTTCCATTTGTATGTGCACGGTAAATTGATTTCTAGAAGATTAATATTTTTTCAAGAGTGTAAATGGATAAGTGTGGGGGATTGATGAATGCATATTTTTGACCTTATTTAAGCTTTAATTTTAAACTTTTAATTGAATTTTTGTGCTTCGAAGATTAATTTAAATAGGATTTTTATAATTAGACATATTAAGTTGGTGAAATAAAAATGTCTTAAAAAGTATATTTTAGTTGCATAAATTATTTTTGGATATTCTAATATTTGTTGATGTAGCTGAAGTTAAGTTTAGGTCATTCAATGTGTAAAAGTAAATTGATTAAAGTTACAAACACCTCTAGAATAAGGCCAAAATCAACAAATTCTAGAAAATTGTGTCCTATACCCCTTCATTTACTTATACACTCCCCTTTTTCAACAATAAGCCATGCAATCAAGTTTCACTATTACACCTCCATATCTTTCTATCTTCAACCCTCCTACCACTCACATAATTAGCTATAATCCAATGCTTCCAAGTGTCATGATCCACCACTATCAAATCTTTCCAATCACATGTTGCCATATGGCAGCATCCTAACACAAAAAATCAAACCAATCAGATGTTATCACATCATCGTCTTCAATCTAGCATACTCTTTAATAGAACCATAACACCAAACATTTTTAGCTTCTCCACCCACGTCCATGTCGTTCAATCACCAAGCTCCATCGTCAGTGTTCACCACCGTCAACCATGTGCAACTAGAGAACAAGCATCAACAACTATAGTTTTGGTGCAGCTGCCATCCATCACATTTCTCACCTTCTTTTCACGCATTTTTACTTTTTCTTTCATTCATTATGTATTCCACCCAATCCATGGAAGGCTAAGCTTATAGGGTTGATTCAACTCTAATGTCATTATGGATTCTAAGGTGTTCATTTAACTACGCCTTTTATTTTTGAATTAAATAAAAACTACTGATTTTAAATTCTAGCTAATTAGCAAAGTGTCTAAATCTATTTGCATACTAATCAAATGAGTTGAAGGGTTTTTAAATTCAATTGAGACTTTGCTTTGATTTAATTTAGAAGCTTTCATGTGATTAAATAAATTTTTACCAATAATTGAGATCTGGCTTTGATTGATTAAGCTTTTTATTCGGTGAGGAGAGTAAGGAATAAACATGATTAGACATAGTAAAATTTGATTGAGATTGTACTTTGATTAAATTTGTTGTGGATAATCTATAGTTTGGTTAAAAGTAAAAATGCCAACAAATTAATTGGAACTTTACATTGATTAATTTGCAAATTTACAACAATGATTAATTTAACAATAATCTTTAGATAATCAATAATGAATCTATTTTGAAAAAGTAATGGAATTGACCTATTTTAATATTATTATTTTTACAATCTTTCAGATACTTGTTATCTATTTTTGCATATCAAAACCCCATCTTTTCTTTATAATACTATTAGACACAAATTTTGTTTTGAAAATTTTTTCGTAGGAAATACCTACAAATTTTGTTGTGAAAAAAAAATGCAAGAAATTGCTACCAATTTTCTTGCAAAATATTTTGTATAAAACACTTTTCGCAACAAATTTTGTAAGAAATACTTGCAAATTTTATAATTTTGTAGGAAATGATTACCCAAGAAGGAATTACCTGCCAATTAAAATTCTTAGAAAAAATGGCAGAAAAAAGTCTTTTCTTGCAAAATTTTTTAACAAATTTACAAGAAAAATCCCATGTAATATGGGAATTTCTAATAGTGTGAATCTCTAAGATTATGAAATGTTTCTAAGAACTTGAGTGGAATTTTACAATGAACATGTATGGAATATTCTTAATGTTAAACACAGCAAAAATCTATGATTAAAACTATTAATAAACATATAAATCACACAATTCAAACTAAAATGCAGAGAAAAGAAGAAAATGAAATGAATGTGTTCGCTTATGTAAGGATGAACGATGCATTTTATACGTATAGTCAATTACATAAAATTGATGATAAAAATCACTAAATAACAATAACTAAGAATAAAAAAATGAGAATTTAACAATTAAACATGTAATAATGATTTCTAATCTAAGAACCCTAATTAACAAAATTAACTACAAATCTAGAAATCATTATTCTTAATTCTATATCTACAAAAAGAGTTTTGGTGACTTATGGGGTTATGCAGAACCTAAATATAACACAATTTCACAATTGGAATGAATGAAAATGATGAATTGATGAAGAACAAATGAAACAAAGAAAATAACAAAAAGAGCAATCAACTCAAATATTAACCTCAGCTGGTCTAGGTTCTGCTTTTGATGTTTAAGAGTCACTATGTACGTCTTGAATTTAGAATTGGTCTCTGTGTGCTCACTAAATCAATGTAATTACTTTGCACATACTTTAATTCAACATTTTATAAAAGCAAACCTAATTCAAACTTAAGTAAAAAAGGAAAACTGAATTGAGATGGAAAATGCAGAAGAACATGTTCGAACAAAGATTTTAGATGAAACAATCAGTAAAATTAAAGAGAAAACATGTAATGGGAGGATTAAATCACAAAAGTTACAAAAGAATACTGAATCCACAATCTATTAACTATATTTCTAGTTCTTAGACAATGAATCAACAAAAACTAAACTAAAATACAACTGATTTGAAGCGCAATGTCTTCTAGCTAGCTATGCAGTCTAGAATTCCTTGCAAATTTCAAAGAAAATCTACATCACTGCTGAAAAATGAAAATCTACGAAATGTGTGTCTCTAGCTCTTATGTTCCATCTTCTTTTTAAGTATCTAGCTATATTTGTCTTTCTAGTTTGATATAACTATAGAAAGGTGTTGCATATCTTCCAAAGTGTCCAATGGGATTCTTCACAACCGTTACCAGGTGTAGCTTTCTGGTTCAGTCTTTTCCAGATCATTTGGTAGCAAGCTTTACACAACATATACTTTTTAAGCAAGTGCATGTGAAGTCCCAATTTCCCTTTCTTTAGTTGCGAGCTTCACCTCCAAACACAAGTTACTTCTTAGCTTAATTCCCACATCCTATAGCTTCTAAGATAGGTTTTGGATTTAAGGTGAATTTAGTATGAAGAACAATTGTGATAATGTCGATGCTTCCTTTGAACCTTATGTTCCTCCAAAATTCTCTAACAATCTCATGAAAGATTTTCTAGGGCCACAAAAGAAATTTCTGCTTATACTTTTCTCAAAGTTTTCAAGGTTGATGAAATGTTCAATCAACAACTTGATTTCATTTTTTCTTCCATTGGAGGAAGCGAGTATCTCAGAGATATCAATGGGGTTGATGTATCTTGGAAATCATGCCCCTGTAAGGAGATAGAGACTTTTGCAAACGAGTAGCTCGTTATAACAAAACAGCAAACACAACGAAAACGTGGCAGAAAAGAAAAAGACTCAAAAGGAAAAGAGAAAATAGTTGTTATTGATGAAATTGGTCTTTGTGACTTGACTTTACATGAAGAGGCATAAAGCCTTATTTATAGGAATAAAAGTCATAAAAAGAAAGAGCCAACGGTTAAAAGCCAAAAACAGAAAAGCCCAAAAGGAAGTCCAGTTTGGTGAGGTGGTAGGCAACGTGTAGCAATGACAACATGCATGGGTTCTAAAACCCCCCCCCCCCCCTCAAGCTTGTAGTATATATTATGGCTACCAAGCTTGGAATTTAGCTGAGAAAAAAATACTAGGAGGAAGCGCTTTGGTCAATATGTGAACAAGTTGATGGTTGGTTCTGATGGGGAGAAGCTTTACGAGACCTTGTTGGACCTTTTCTCTGATAGTGTGGCAGTCCACTTCTATGTGTTTCGTACATTCATCAAACACATGGTTGTTAGCAATTTTAATGGCAGAGGTATATAGTACCTGGCTAGAGCATGGGAATGCTAATGTCGTGTAGAAGATGAGTTATCCACTATACTTCACAAACAGTTTGTGCCAAGGCTCGATATTCTGCCTCACATGAGCTTCTGCAGATAATAGTTTTTTTCTTTGATTTCCATGCAATCAGAGTGTTACCGAGATAGATGAGATACCCTGTGATAGATTTTCTAAAGTCAATACAGCCTACCCAGTCTGAATCACTATATGCTTTAAGATGGAAATCATTTTTGGCATCAATGAAGAGTCCTTGACCAACAGATCCTTTCAAGTATCGTAAAATTCTGAAGGCAACTTGGTGGTGGTCTTTTATTGGTGATGAAACATATTGACTAAGATGGTTCACAACATATGTGATGTCTGGTCTGGTGTTGGCCAAGTATATTAGTTTGCCAATGAGTCTACGATAGACAGTTAGGTCAGGCAGAAGCTCTCCATCTGCATGAAACTTGGTAGAAAAATTCATAGGTGTACTGACAAGAGAAGAATTTAGCATGCCAGTTTCATTAAGTAAATCAATGGTATACTTTCTTTGTGAAAGATTTATTCCTTTACTACTACGAGTTATTTCAAATATGAGAAAATAAGTCAAATCTCCAAGTTTTTTCAGTTTGAAAGCTTGATTAAGTAACATAGTTATATTTTGAATTCTTTCAGGGCTATTCCCAGTCACTATGATATCATCAACATACACAAGGATGATGGTAATTTTATCATGATCATATTGAATGAATAATGAATGATCTGCAAAAGATTGTTTGAAGTCATGTTTAAAGAGAAAAGAAGAAAGTTGTGCATACCATTGATGACTTGCTTGGCGTAGCCCGTATAGGGATTTGTGCAGAAGGCATACCTGATTTGTTTCAGTGCTAGTCATTATGGGAGGAAGATCCATATATATTGTTTCATTAAGTTCCCCATGCAAAAATGCATTATTGGCGTCTAATTAGATTAACTTCCAATCTTTTGCAACTTAAATAGGTAGCACAAAATGGACTGGTGTAAGCTTTGCCATAGGTGCATATGTGTCATGAAAATCCAACCCTTCAAGTTGTGTGAATCCCTTTGCTACTAGGCGTGCTTTATGCCTTTCAATGGTCCTATCAGCCTTGTGCTTTAGCTTAAAAACCAATTACAGCCTATAGTGGTACAATTTGAGGGAAGGTCAAAAATGGTCCAAGTCTTATTCTGGTCAAATGCAGATAGTTCTGCATCCATGACTATTTTCCATTCTAGAATTTGGATAGCCTCTTTGAAAGATCTCGGCTCATTGTTGCTATCAATATTCAAAATAACATTCTGAAATTTAGTGGATAATCTGGACAAAGAGACATAAGATTGAAGAGGATATTTTGTAGTTTTTACAAGAGCTAAATCAATTTGATATTCTTGTAAGTATGTGGGTATATTCCTAGGTCTATTGGACCTTCTTAGGTTAGAAGTATTTCTAGATTGGTCAATATTGATTTCAGAAAAATCAGAAACTTTATTGATAATTTCTTTATCATGTTTATCATTTAAAACAGTATCATAAGATTGACTAACAGGTAGACAAACATCATTGTGATCAACATCATTATTATCAATATTGTAACAGCTGGGAAAAATACTTTCATTAAACAAAACATTTCTAGAATCTTTAATAGCATGATTTTTTAAATCAAAGACTAGATAACCTTTTGTATGTAGAGGAAACCTAAGAAATATTCCAAATCTAGCATGAGGCTGAAATTTTGAACGTTTAGCGAATATGGTTTGTATGTAACATAAGCAACCGAAAACTCTAAGATCTATGAAATTATAAGACTTTCCATAAAGCTTTTCATGAAGAGTGCAATTTTGAAGAAAGGCACTAGGAGTGATGTTAATTAAGAATGCAACATGCATGAGGGCATATGACCAAAAACAGGTAGATAGTTTGGATTGAAAGATGAGAGCTCTAGTCACATTTAATAAATGCTGGTGTTTTCTCTTAGCAATCCCATTTTGCTCGGGAGTCTCAATGCATGTAGTTTGGTGTATAATGCCCTTAGAGTTCAAAAAAATCTTCCATCTTAAATTCATGCCCATTATCACTCCTAATCACTTTTACCTTGCTTTCAAATTGGTTTTCAGCAAAATTAACAAAATTGGTAGGGTGCATCCTAGTTTTAGATTTATTATGCATGAGATAAATCCAACAAAATCTGCTACAATCGTCTATGATAGTTAGAAAGTATCGATGACCATGCAATGAAGGATTGGGAGTGGGTCCCCAAATATCAACATGAATGAGATCAAGGCATTTATCAGTACGTGATTTGCTATTAGAAAAATTAAGCTTTCTTTGTTTTGACATGTGGCATATATCACAATGTTCATTCCCAGATTCAATGTAATCATGCTTATTTCTAAGAAATTGTAATCTTTTATCAAACAAATGACCAAGTCTTTTGTGCCAAATGCCACTATTTACAAAATTCACAGTTTACAGATTTCTTAAAATCATACAAAATAGTCAGGACATACAATCCTTCACAAAATTTAACTGAACCAATCATCCTTATGCTCGTTTGATCCTAGATAAAACATTCAGAATTAGTAAAAACAATGTGAACATGAGAATCAGTTATAAGTCTAGAGATTGATATCAAATTAAAATGGAAATCAGGTATGAAAAGAACATTATGCATGATAATATCATCATGTATCTTCACATCCCCTTTATGAGTGGCAACAACACAATTATCATTGGGAAGATTCACTTTAATATTCTTTACTTCTTGATATGTAGTAAAATTTTGAATATTCATCGTAACATGCTCAGTGGCTCCTGAATCCAGAATCCATTTATCTTCTTTATTTAAAGGTTTGATGCAAAAAAGGATATTACCTGATTCAACTATACTAAACAAGATGCTACAAATGTGACTGGAGTTATTGGTTGTTTATGAATCATTTCCATGCTTGATCAAGGCCATCAAAGCCTGATATTTTACTGGGTGATGAAGGATTATCTTGTTTTCTTTTAGAGTTATGAATATGGTGAAGTTGTTTAAGAAAACTTTTTGAAAATTCCCAATGGACATTAAGATAGAAGGCTATCTAGATGTTAAGGTTCATTTCTCCAGCTCATAAAAGGAAGAAGAGAGTTGGAGTCAAGTTAACACACACACGGATTCAACAACACTTGAAGAACAAAATGAAAGAAGAAACAATAAAAATGGAAAGCATAGAAGATGAGCAATGGATGAAGCACGCCACTCATAGGGGGGATCTAAGCCAACCAAACCCTAGATATGAGTGATGGTGTCGCAACTTGCAAGCAAGATAAGACAAAGGTGAGTTCACTTCTAGGAAGGAGAGCTCACGGCAAAATGATGGTTGAAACACAAAGTTTATAGCAACAAATGATCAATCCTTTAACAAGACAAGGAACACCCTTTAAATAGGAGTTCATAGGGGTCCTTTAGCAAATACAAAAACATGAAAAGGACTAACTAACAAACCTTAAAAACCTAAGCTAGGATAATTCTCGGCCAAGTGAAGGAATGTGGTTGGTGGATGCATTTCCATGAGGATTCTAGGCCAAAAGAAGAAGGAGACCAAGTATCCTTCTAAGGAATAAACCAAAAAGGCAAAAGGAGACAAGGTACATATCTACTTTTGCTTTCCTCTCTCTTCCACATCATCCATGTGCTCCAATCACCATGTGCCACCTAGCATGCTCTACTTTCTCTTAATTACCTACAAAACAAGACAAACAAAGATTACCATGTTGGTTTAAGTTAATCTAATATTGGTCAAAGGTCAACTTTGGATCAAAGTCAACAAGTCAACCAAAATAAGTCAACTAAAGACCAACTTAGGGAATTCAAACTAAAGTGATGCTAAACAAAGATAAAGGTGATGGAATAGAAGACTCCCCTCTAGACATGCTTCTAGTGATTCTTCTTGAGGGAGCTTCTATGGAGGTGTCATGGTTGGTCACGCCTTCATCATCCTCCCCTTCTTGGAGAGAATTCGACTACAAATTCTTAAAGCCTACATCAAAAGGAGAAAGATCACAAACATTGAATGAGTTACTTATATTGTAGCTTGGGGGTAAGTCTAACTCATAAGCATTGTTGTTAATCCTCCTAATGACTTGAAAGGGGCCATCCCCT
>Ga0099822_1010229_pt1 | contig 11669 bp, 6 predicted proteins | sample CowpeawhiteBW_FD_76839 | JGI IMG/M metagenome (GOLD analysis project Ga0099822, IMG submission 76839) | Root nodule microbial communities of legume samples collected from California USA - Cow pea white BW | ecosystem: Host-associated > Plants > Roots > Nodule | place: USA: California | collected... | reverse complement strand
TTTGTTAATGCTTTTTTTATTTTAATTATTTTTTTTTTAAGAAAAAAAGTAACTAATTTAATTTTTATCCAACTAATGTGGTTTTTTTTTTTTTTTTTAATTTTTGTATTTACTCCTAGAGACTCATATTTCCTCTCTGAGAAACTTAAATGCTATGGCTACTTGGCCCAGTGTTTCAACTTTCAACTCATAATGAAAAGCCGCGACATTTTGGGAATCATAGATTTGCTAAAGTTACACATATTCCACTACTAGAGCACTGAATTTTTAGGTTGTATGGTTTTCATAATACACAAATGCATACCTTCTGTTCAACTATTTTATATTTTTCAACACGATAGTCGTGATTGCCTAATTAACTTTCAATTAAGGTTTTCCACTTCTACGCACGTTTATGCTACTTGGTTTCAACTTAGGTCCCACTTTGCTTCTTTTAATTTTTTTATTCTTATTAAAACAGGAGTGGAGGTCTTTTGGGATTAGCCATGGCTTGCTCAAATACTTTTGGACTTGTTACTGGTGCATTTCTTCTTGGCTTTGGTTTAAGTGAAATTCCCAAAGGCATTTGGAAAAATGCTGATTGGACAATCCGTCAGAAAGTTCTTTCCCACAAAATTGCTAAAATGGCTGTTAAGCTTGATGATGCTCACCAAGAACTTTCAAATGCTATTGTTGTAAGTGGTCTACATGAGGCAGGGAAATTTCTTATGTAGTTTTAAATTTTTATCTCTTATATTTTCTCAATCTGCCAGCCAAGCTTGAAAATTTTGTGGATTTTTTTCAAGCAAAGTATAACATCTGGGTAGTTCAAACTATTTTACTTGGGCATCTGGGTTCACATCATGGATTGGTGGTTTGGGGTAAAAATCCCATCATCAATACGTTTACTCCATGCGCATTGCTAACTGTACACAGTAGGGAAGATCACTGCCTATTATGCAATGTCATCAAGTCCACCCTGGATCCCTCCATAAATTGATTTTTTGTCCTTATGTAGCCCGTTAATCAGTCTAGATTGAGGCATGTGCTCTTTATACTAATGATACCTAACATTAGTATGGGGTTTGCCATGACACAATGACTCCTCTTGCACCTTAATGTTCTGATGGTTGTATGTTTGCATACCTTGGGCATGTTAATGTTACTTTGCACAATTTTAATGAATTATTACCATTTGTGGTCCTTATTCCAATTGAGACTAAGAAAGGATTTGAGGGTTAGGCGTTTTTTATTGTCCTTGCCCGTAGTGGTTTGCCTTTTGATTAATCTATCGCTTGTGACCAAATTCTCAGGCACCATGGTCCCTATGATGACATAAACCTCTTTTTTGTCTGCAATAATTCGTTTTGACTTCCAATATATTTTTGTAAAGGAATTTTGGGTTGTTCATATTTTCCATATCCATAACACTGTTCTAATCACGTGAAATTAACACATATTTTTTATATAAACGAGCTATGTAGTGTCAGTTAGACACAATTTCAACATTATGTGTGACGATCTCATTAAACAATAGAAGCCTTGATTTTAACGATGAAGTTTATTTTTGTAGATTGCTCAAGCCACATCCAACCAAATGTCCAAGCGTGATCCTTTGAGACCTTACATGAATGTAATCGATGATATGCTAACTCAAATGGTATTAAACATAGATTTCTTGATTAAATATTTTGAGTACACAACCTAGGTCTTTGTTTGGATATAACCTTCGATATTCCAGTTCAGGGAAGATCCATCCTTCAAACCACAAGGTGGCCAATTAGGGGAAAGTGATATGGATTATGACACTGATGAGAAATCAATGGCAACACTTAGGCGTCATCTACGAGGAGCAACTGAGGAGTACTACAGGTATAAAAGGTAAGCAAATCATCAACTCGGTCTTTTAAGTTGGTTTATTGAAAAATTGTTCTTATCTATTATCCTTATTAACAGATTTCACGTATTGAGATATTTTATGCTTATGATCCATGCTAGTTTTGATGGATAATTAACTCTTTCTGTTCACTGGCATTGTCTTATCCCTTGACTAGGTATATATTACAACTTTATTATTTGGTTTGTATCTTACTTTTGCATTCTTGTAGTGAGTATATTACTTACGTGTTAGAAGCCCTTGAATTGGAAGATGTGATGAAGAATTATGATCGTCGCAACTCATCTGGATGGTTTGCTTTCAATCATTTTTTCGTTTTTGTTTTTCTTCGCCCCCTTGCAATATCTTCTATACTAAATATATTATATTAATGGTTTTTCCCCTTCATCTTACTCAATTGTTATGCTTTCGTTACAGGAAATATATTTCAAGCTTTAGAGATGCTCGGACGGGCAAGTTTGGGTCTTTATGTGACAATTTAGGTCAATAAAGAATACTAACCTATTTGTTCTTAAGTAAATATACTTTTCCCATGCGGCTAGAAACATATTTATTATTTTTAACTAGTAATAATGTGTCTATCTTAAATTTGGACTTAAGACCTAGTTTAACCCTGCAAAACCAACTTATAAAATGAAGATTTTACAAGTTCTATTTGTAATGTTTAGGCCTTATCTTTAGTCTATGTAATATCATAAACCCAAAGAGTCAATGTCTTGATGGTTGTACATTATGATGCTTCACTTAGCCTTTTTGGTCAACTCTGTCATAGGTGGTCCTTTCGTAAGGTAAGGATTGACCAGGTTTTGTACGCACTATTTAGTTCTTATATCTAGTCAATATGAGATTTCTACCCTTTTAAGAGCCGAAGTCCTGATTGCTGGATACTTTGATCTTTGCCATCCTTTCTGCTTAGTTCCTCCATATATAGCCCATTCCAAGACATAGAGAACCAACATTGAGAGGCAAAAATTAAGGCAGCCTAGGACGAGCTCAATTAAGACAACTTTCCGACATATCAACATGCAACATAAATGGCTTAATTTACCTGTTACTTCCTGCATAAGAAACATTTGCTGTAACTATTTTTGTAGTGTATATTTTTCAATGTGGAGTATTTGGGGGAAATTGTATGTAACTAATCAAGTACTAATTTCAGAGGTAGCAGTGATTAATTATTGTCCTGACTACAGATGGCTAATATTCTTAGGTGCTAAATATATTAGTGGATTTTGATTGGTATTTTTAGCTCTAATTTAGTTAAATCTTATTAAGTGCTCATTTTTTTAAAAGTAAATGCAACAAACAAAGAAAATTAAGATTTGAAACAACTTAGCGCAACGTAACCAAATATATTACTCTCATTGACAGTGTTCTTGGTTATAGCTCTTGAAAATCTTGGCTCAAAAATACTTTAAGAACTCTTTTGGCATTCTCACCCAACATGCTGAATTCCCTTTACTAGTAGTACCTAGGACTCACACAAACTCCCAAATTTCAAGGTAGCAAGATTACTAAACTCTCTTGGCCCACATGACAGCACCCATCGTTTAACCTGATCTGTGCTGAAGCATTAATGGTAACATATCCCCTTAACCCTTCACCTAAACGTGATTATCTTGGTCATTGGGCATCCCTTTTACTCATTGAGTGGAATAGAGCACCTCAGTCTTATACCAAACTGGCCATCATATGCATTATGGAGTCACCCCATTCTGATCCCTGAATCAACTTCCATCCCTCTGCAACTCCGTCGGTCACACTCTGGCCTACCTCCTCAGTCATGGCTGCCCCCGAACAAACAACAATTCATTTGAACCTTTGTCATGCATCAAATCCAAGAAAAGGCAGAAAAAGTACCTTTAGCTGTTGAATAAAAATTGATAAATCATCAGGGAAAGCAAACAATTATAAACATAATTGATTCAAGAAACAAAGGGAAAGAGTGGAAAATGATAGAAATGCAGTTCTGTTGGAACAGAATACAGCGGAAAGATGAATACATGTTGGTAACACTTTGACACCTAGTTTAAGCATAGAGTAAATTGCACTCATCTTCCCTGTCTCCTTTTCGAATCTACCTGACCCCCTTCCCTTTTGGAGACCTATAGAAAACTTTCACAATTGTTTGAAAAATATTATTTGTACCCTATAAGGCTTATTGCTTTAAACATTTAAGAAACAAGAGTATTATGTGCAATCCGAAAAAACTTTAGTTGTTAATTTTCTCTTGATCATGATATTTGGGGGATAGTATAGGCCTTGTATACTGAAATTATTTTTTATGTGTAGAGTGCATTAAGAACATTAGCTAATCAAGGACTAATGGGGCAAACTGAAAGCTTTTAACAACAGTCATAATTATAGTTGGTTAGCATTTTAGTATGTTGTAAATGTGGTAGTAAATTTGAACTTTCTCTGACAGTACATAATGATGGATTTGACTTCTCTAAAGTGTATTAAAGGGATACAGAACGAGTGCATCCATCTCTGATCTCAAGTGAGTTAATTTTACAAGATTTTATCTGAGATCAATGGTGGATACGTGATTCCTTCCTCGCTTTACAATTTCTCAATTTAAGAAGGCCAAATCCATTACTTTTTGTGCATATAGATTAGAGTGAGTTTGTGTTCATTGTTCAATACAAGGAGGTATATTGAAGTCATTTAAAACATTCAAGCTTGTAATGGAGATTTCTTTTGGTTTAGAAAGAGCAGAGAATTTGAATCTAATGTTTTCAAACCTGGTGGGAAGTCTATTTAATTTGGTCATATACATATGTGCTTTCTTTTTTTTCAAAGATTCTTAAACTTCATTTTGCTCTATATTTTCCTTTCTCAGTTAGGATTCCTGCTGCATCAATTTTGCATCATGATATCATGTACTCTGTCCTTTTATGGATACAGGCTTCTGAATAAATGGTGGTTCTTTGCAGAATTTTTCTGGCGATGCATTTTAAGAAAGCAAGTTCAGAAAGGCTTGGCTGTTATACTTGGTGTCATGTCTGTTACAATTCTTTTAGCAGAAGCTACTCTTCTACCTAGTCTTGATTTATCACTTTTCTCGATTCTTATAAAAGCTGTTGGAACAGAGGAAGTGCTTGTGCAGGTAGACCAAGTTAATAAGAGATAAGTATTTTTAGTAAACGTGGACACCAAGATGCTTCTATGTATATTTTAAATCTTAATTTACCTTGTAAAAAGAAAGATTGGATGAATATTTAATTCTAGGATATGGAAATCTTTTATCAATTTAAAGTAAAGTGAAGTCTCTCAGGTCCCATGAACTTTTGTGATTGAGTAACATGTACTTGTTTGGTATATATTGATCAACTGCACGTGCTTTTCTGTCAGTTCCCTGCTTATCTTTTTCTAGCAAATTGAACTTGTTTTTTGGCTTGAGGCTGTAATTCAATCCCTGTGAAATTGTTACCGTCATCATATATAGTTAAAAAAAGGGTTTGAAATTAAAGTCAAATTTGGAGTTGGGTTATACATGAAACTGAAGTAAACAAATAATTCTTGTAATTTGTCAATATGCATTATTTCTTTGATGAAATATGCTTTATATATACCATATTTAAAATAAAGACAGGCTGCCCTTTGAATCCCATTTCTTCAATTTTTTGCTTAGGCCTTTGCATTTGTTCCCCTCATGTACATGTGCATCTGCACATACTACTCCTTGTTCAAAATTGGAACATTGGTGTTTTACTCATTGACACCCCGACAGACCAGCTCGGTTAGCCTGCTTATGATATGCTCGTAAGCTTTTATACACCACCACTACTGCTACTTATTATTTCTGTTCCTTGAATTGCTGATTCTATCTTGCAAATTATTATTTTCTCTCTCATTTCCAGTATGATTGCTCGTTATGCTCCTCCTATCTCATACAACTTTCTCAATCTTATTCGTCTTGGTTCTGACAAAACAACTATCTTTGAAAAGGTAAGTATTTTTTCGTGGTTTACGAATTGGTTTCGTGCTTGTTTAATATTTTCTTCTGAACTTATCTGCATATAGTATTGTTAAAACTGTCATTGAGTGTAAGAAGTTATAAGAGAGAATTAGCAATAAACTAAAACTAATAACCTAATAATTCTAGTTAAAGAAGTAACAACCTCTGGTTGCTTTGCGATTAGATGAGTAATTTGATTCTAGAGACATTCTTCAGCAATTGAAAGTATCAAATCACTTCTCAGATTTTAGTAATCCTGGAAATTGTGATTTACATGGCTATACTGCTTGAGTGCACGACATATTTAACTAGAAAAAGGCATGGCACTGAACCATTCCTTGATCAAGTTTACTGACAAAAAAAATGCTTTTCTTCTCTTTATTTTTTCCATTTTTTGTTTATTTTATTCTACCTGATATATGTACTTATTTTTCCAAGTGTCTGATGGTCTTGTCTTTTATTTAGTCTCTACCTGCCTATATATAAATGTCCACTTTTGACAAAAAAGCATTGACACCTGCTTATCAACATTGTTTGCTTTCCTTCCTCTTAGTTCCTTTTGCTAATTTGGTGCATTACATTATTAATTGCAGAGAATGGGGAACATTGATAATGCTGTCCCTTTCTTTGGAGACAAGTTTAACAAAATCTATCCACTTATTATGGTTGTATACACCATTTTGGTTGCAAGCAACTTCTTTGACAGGGTATTTAATTTTCTCGGTAGCTGGAAGAGATATGTTTTTGAACCTGAAGCTGAAGATATGGATGGTTTTGATCCGTCAGGACTAATTATCTTACAGAAAGGTATGCTAGCGAAGAATTCTGTAGTTGTCATCAGTCAAACTATTAAATGATAAATCATGTCTAACTTAGTGAACGCTGTAGAAACGTGGGTTTGTGATGATTTCTTATACTGATTTTCACACAATCTGTAGAACGGTCTTGGCTTGAACAAGGACGCAATGTAGGCGAGCAAGTTGTTCCATTGGTGAGGAATTTTAATGGAATTGATCTTGAATCTAACGACAATAGTACGGTATGTCAACACCCTACCAATAAGAAAATTGAAGCTAAATTGAAGCTATTTTCTTTCTATTTTCATCATTCATGCGACACTGTCATGAATTTGATGGCTACAAGATATGACATTTTTTACTTTTGTTGTCAGAGTTCAAACAGTTCACTCACATTATAGCTGTGTTATGATCAGGTGAAAAATGATGTTGAAATGAAGGGAACCTCAGCTTTAGTTAATAAAGAAATAGATGGAAATCAGCCTAAAACTTCAAAAGAAGAGACAAGGAGACATAGCTCGAGCAGGGAAGCCATCAGCAGCAAGTATGCTGCTATCAGACAGCAAAATGGATCAGCATATAAATTGAAGGCAGAAGAGAAAAATTTAGCATCTGCTAAGGTTTCCTTAGTTGAACACGACGATGCTCGTCCTGGTAATGCTGCTGGAACTTCAGGTTTGGCCTCAACATGGCAAACAATGAAAACAAACTTTCAGAGTTTCAAGGCGAACTTAGGGGCCAACAGGTTTATACCTATTCGGCAAACACAGGAAGATAAGATCCCTCGTGTGTCCTCATCTGAGTCCCTTGATGATATATTTCAAAGACTGAAACAGCCTTCATTGGACCAAAATATTAACAATGATGAGGAAAATTTGATGGGGCGCAATATTTCTGGCCCTCGCAGATGATATCTATTATTTGGGCGAGAAGTTGCAAGTGTCCTATAATTGATCATGCAAAACCATATTATCATGTACAGTTTCTTGTTTCCTATGGTAGTTTATACACCGATTGCATTCTAAAGATAGATAGTTTACCATACAGGAACTCGTAGTAGTTACAAATGAACTTCACATTAATTGTAGATTACATAGAGAAGGAATACTTACAAATTGCACCACTATACAGAGTTGCAGATATTTGTTCTGTTTATATTCATAATCTCATTTCACTTACCCGCGCATCATACAACAGCTCTACCCAGCGTTTCAAATCTCGGGTTTTGGTTGTGTTTGTACACCTTGATTAACTTTTCTTACTTTGAAAACTTTCTAGTAGAACACTTGTGGAACAATGGGAATAGGGGTTGCGTGAACCACTCAAATTTCTGGAACTAAATACCCATCTACCATAGAAGAAGTCCATGCTCATAGACCAATCCTCATTTTGAGGTTAGTTTAACTTTGATTTACATCACAGGATAAAATATGAAGCTTCAACAAAAGCCCCTCTTCGAAATTGGAGCATAAGTCTATGTTAAACTGATGCATCAGCTTGTTTTTTGAATAATCTTGTTATTGATACTGCGATTACCAAATTTGCTTGTCGGAAATGTGTTAGACAGTAACTTAATTCTTTCTAAGATGAATACACACTTATGACATGGAAACCTCTGCTCCAACCCAATTGCAAACTCAATAAAAATCCTCCACATTTATGTGTAGTTTACATGAATAAAATAAGTGAATCTACAATAACATTAAAAATGCAAACTCTTTCCCTCCCTCACGGTCCTGGAATGCATGAAGGCCTCCTTACTGTTCTTTCTGGTCAATTTGAGCAGCTTGGACCAAACACCCTTTTTCTTACTCCCCCCGCTGTTTTCATTGACTTCCTTATCTGTGTTTCGGCTTCCTGAACCAAAGGCAATGGAGTTGCTCTTCTTCAATCCATAGTTGAAACCAACCACGGAGGAGACAGAATCCGCCACACTAGAAGCATGACGACGGTGGTGGTGGTGGTGGCGATGAGACATGTAAGAAGAAAAGGGTTGAGAAGGAGAAGGAAGAGGATAAGTTGGATTGTTGATATCATAGAGCTTCAAAAGTTTGTCTCTTAAACAAAAGGCACAAACACCTTGCACTTGTTTGTTATCAGGGTGGTACTTGCACCCTCCTCCTGATGCTTCTAACTTCATTTCTAATAATCCAATGCTACTACTTCTCTTCATTCTCTTTGCCTCTTCTCAATTTATAGTTTCATTATTCGCAGTTGCAGTGCATAGAAAATTCACAACTACTACTTTCCTCGAACTTTCTTCTTAATTACAACCACCAATGGCAGCGAATCAACTTCTATGACTACGTCCAATCTAATCCTATTTCCTATGCTTCCTTTTTTCCTTAAATGATTTTTTATGCAATCTTTTTTAGAAGGAAATGACGCAAATCAATTTAAGAAAATTGCACACGTGAATAGATAAATAGTGGTCAAAATCATGTACTTCACAACCCTATTTGTATAAGAAACAAACAGAACTTTCTTTTCACACTGCCAATAATGCTTCAACAACGTGGGTTTTGAGAAAGGAAGAATATCTCAGCATTTAATGGAGGAAGTTATAACGGGCGTCAAATCCAGCATATACAATTTTCAATTTGGACATCTACTAATTCTAATTTTAATCAATTCACGAAAAAAATCAAAAGTAAACATATTCATTTTGTTTGACTTTCTCTATATGTTTGGGTTTAAATTGAATTAAATTACAGTAATAAAATCAATTATCTCTGATTCAGAAATTTATTTTTGTAATTGAAGGTTTGTTGACTTGTTTGTTATACTTGAATAATTCATTGGGAATAATTACAAATTAGTAAACAAATCTGTTGTAATTAAGGAATATAATTACTGTTTATATACACATATTTCTGAATTTTGGTCTAGTTTTGATTATTTATTATGTGATTGTAATATATATTTATGACAGATTATGTATTCTTAAGAAATAAATCTGCTAAATATTAAGACACGAATCTTCTGCTAATCTGCATATCTCTATACATTATAAGACACTATTCGAATCAATCAGTTCAAATATCTTCTTAGATTTATTTTATTTTTCTTAAAATGCACAATAAGACATCTTTTTTATTATTTGAACTAATCAACTTGAATTTTAATTCTGATTTTTTGCAAAAAAATTATGAAATCAAACTAATTTATTCAAATTGTTTGTCATAAAAATAAATAAATCAAACCGAATGCGTTCATAATTTGCATTGTATAGGTATAATTTGATTTCCATTTTTTATTTGTGAATCAGATTTTTTCTAAACTTCTCTTACATAGGAAAGGGTTTTCTTAAAAAAAATTGCATAGAGAAAATTAAATCAAACCGAATACATTCATAATTTACATTGTATATTTATAATTTGATTTCCTTTTTTATATGTGAATGACATTTTTTCTAAACTTTCTTACTTAAGAAAGGACTTTTCTTAAAATAAAATGCAGGCATTTGTAATTGACTACTGTATTAAGTTTGACGTTAATGCATATGTAACCAAAAAGTTAATGAATTAGAAAATGAAGTATTTCAATGATTGAGAAATCAAACAACATCGTGTGAAGAATATTTCTTCCAAGAAAAAAAAATGGCAAAAGCAGCAAAATCAAAGGTTTGTCCTTTGACTCGGAGAAAAATATGTAGCAAGTCAAGGTTGCGCACGTGAGGTGATTACATTAATTGTTTTTAGGTTTCGTAGAACTAAAGAAATTGGGAGAAAAAGAAAGAAAAAATTGTTATTTTATTATTTATATGATAAGTGTTGTTCGATTATTATGGTGATGGATTGGTATGCAAGGAAACTTCTCTGAACATAGCGCAATACAATGTTTCTCGTTTTTTGAAGTGGTCATCAGAGAAGAAGACATAAGAGGTTCAACTTCACGTAAAAATCTATTTTGTACCAATGCACCATTTTCAACATCTAAATACATAATAATATTATGGTTTACAAAGTATGAACTCTTTTAAATTAAATTTTAATAAGTAATTGTAATTAAATAATTTAACATGTAATTAGATTTATTAATTAATCAATTAAAAATTTTATACATTAGTTGACAATTATAACTAAATGAGCTGACTTATTTTGTGAGTGTTAATTATGTTAAATAAAAGTATGATGAGTCATTATCAAAAGTAAGTAAATCACATCATATAAATAAATAAATAAAAAGTATATCAATATATATATATATATATATATATATATGGACAATTATATATTAAAAATATTAAGGACACCTATTATTATTGTTGTGTATTAAAAGTGATCAAATGATATTAAAATATTTTAGTAATTATGTATATGAAAGATTATGGAGGTTTAATGTGTGATAATTAAAAGATAATTCTATTTTGTAATATGTACATAGAAATATGAAAGGACAATCTATTCACACAACATTTTTTCCTATCCTGACATCTCATCACCGGTAAGAGTTAATTTGAAAGGCCAAACCATTTGCTATATATTATCATTATGAATTTATGTATATTGTCCTTTTCAGTTTTGATGATTAACATAACAGAATGAATTTTCTTACTTTTCATAAAAAAAAAAAAAATTCAAGTTTGGTTCTAATATACACCACTAACTTCAAAAAATATGCCTAAGATTTTAATACACATGAACAAAATCACGTATATAAGTATTTGATATTTGATATAGTAACCCATATTTTTCTTCATATTTAATAAAGAAAATTTTATGTATATAAATTTTCAAAGACTCATTTCCATTATACTTTTAACCAAAAATCTATTATCCAATACACATCAATTTGGATAATGATCAACAGTTAAATTTGAGAAACTTCATTTTCTTTTTTGGGTCATTATACATTCGAAGGTTTGCTTTTCTACCATCCATGAAGAGATGGGCCTAATGGGCTCATCGAATGGCACAATGCGACCTCCTCTAAAAACTCTATCAGCCCAAACAAAACCTTTATTGAAATAACATTTCTTTATATATATATATATATATATATATATATATATATTTTTTTTTTTTTTTTTTTT
>Ga0099822_1010214_pt1 | contig 11684 bp, 5 predicted proteins | sample CowpeawhiteBW_FD_76839 | JGI IMG/M metagenome (GOLD analysis project Ga0099822, IMG submission 76839) | Root nodule microbial communities of legume samples collected from California USA - Cow pea white BW | ecosystem: Host-associated > Plants > Roots > Nodule | place: USA: California | collected... | reverse complement strand
GTCTTTAATTTTTAGATTGCGTTGGCGGTGTTTGTTTTTGTTTCGGTTTTTCGTGGTGTTTTTTTTTTGTTCCAGAAGTTTTTTTTTTTTTTTTTTTTAACTTGTTTAGACGATACTCGATCATCCTTTTCTGCTGGAGATGTGTTATACTGAAAACTGAAAAATGTTTTGGGTTCTAATTTTTCTTTTGGAGGTTCTCTACTGTGTTGTTGACCGGCCTCGGGTATTTTGTGCTCAATAGTCAAGATGAGCATGCTTTATCATCATTATATTCTACTACTATATGCACAGAGGGTTGTCTGAACTGTTTACCGCTAGGCCTACATATTGATCATAATTTTGACCTTTTAAACTTTTAAAAGACTAGCTAGAATTCTAAGACCTGATGGCCCTACTTGAAAATATCAACATATTGAAAACGAATTTAACGCATATCTCAAGGTAACAAAATCTTAAATCAAAAGATTGGTGATCAAAAGTTTTTAACTTTCTATAGACACTTTCACATGATAACACATAATATCAACGTGAAAGAAAAAGAAAACTGCTAACTTTTTCTTTGAACTCAATTCTTTTGTTTTATTTGATAAAGAAAAGGGAATTTGGATTGTTGAAAATAGAATTTCTGAATACAAATATACAAGTAAGAAAGTATAAATTAATTGATGTTATGTTAAAGGAAAATAATAAGAAAAAAAGACAATAACAAGTGAAAATCAATGATAATCAGTTTATGTTTCATCAATTTCAAAATTACTTTTCATTATCATTTCAAATATGCCATCGACTTATTTTAATAAGCTGAATTGTTTTTTCATCTTATATACTAAAGAATATGTGTCTCCTACATAACTTCCTTCTTGTAGGAAACAATAAATAAATAATTAATCGTAATTAAAAAACCCAATAAAAATATAAAGATAAGATTTCATGTAGTTTTTGTACAAGCAATTGATATGTTTAGTGAAGGACATTTCAGTAACTTAGGCGACGTGGAAAATGTAATTGCCTCTCTGGATGGGGGGAACTCTTAGTAGAAAATCACCTCTATTGGTACATGCGGTACAACTAGTTTTGTTTTCAATTTTTTTTGTCAATTTAACTCTCACAAGACAATTTATTGCAATTATACTTTCACATAAATATTGTGACACTAGGAACATTTAAAGCCAACGAATTACCTGGGAATCTATAATAAAACATAATACTATTAATATATAAATAAGATGTATTCTTTTTTATACAGAGACTAAGCCATAAAATTTGAGTTAGTGCTTAAAACACATCAGTAGTGTATAAAGTTGAGTACTTAAAATATTGGTAAATTATCATTCACATTTGAGTGAATGTGTTTGGTCCGATTTTTTTTTTTTTTCTACTTAACTTTAAAGCTGAGTCAAACAATATTTATATACAAGTTCTTAAAACTTTTAAGGAGTTTTTAAATTTAGTATTCAGATAATTTTGGGTAGTATTCTCATTTTATAAATAGGGTTCTCATTATTCAGTCCCCTTCTCTCATTTTGGTGGATTCTATTCTTACTTTCCTTTTTTTGAAAACATAACTTTGGATTGACTTATCTTTTGTTTTTGTAGTGCTTTTCTCGCGTGAATCTTGTCCTCTTCATTTTCCAATTTATTGTTATTAAATATTTTTAAGCAATTTAAAATTATTTAATTATATATAAATTAACATTTTCTTTATTCATTTAAAGATTTGTTATTTAACGATAATATATAATATCTTAATATTTTATCAGTTATAACTTATTATCAATGTATATTATTTGTAAATTGTCACTAAAATTGCCAATAAGTATAAGTTATAAGTTGAAGCCATAAATAAAACTTTCTCACGATTTCTATAATAATGCACGTTGATCTACTCACAAAATTTAAGGTGTCATATTTCAATTTGAACTAAATAATAAAAGGATTATGCAGAAATTAGGAAATATATGCCTATAAATAACTTGTTTAAAAAAAATATCAATTATGAACGAAAACTGAGAAAAATAACAGAAAAGAAACCAGGGAATGGACTACAGTGAAGGACATTTCGGTCACTTAGGCGACACGTAAAGTGGAAAATATACAACGCAAGCACACATATTTGATGTTCATATGTCAGCGTGAATAACACGTGCTGCAGGGATATCTACGTGATCATCACGCGCTTCTTTATGCGCGTAGAAACTTATTTCCCATAATCACAAATGAAGAACTGAATCCGGCAAAGGGTATCTCTGCTAACGTGAGCCATGGGTGATAGCGTCCTAACGTGCACCCCAGCATTTATCATCTTTGTGGCTTAACCTATATTCTTCTCTTTCGCCCCTGGTTCCGGTTCCCCTGACCCACCTTCGCACACCGTTGGTTCAATTGCAATCGTCAGAGACCCTTTCCCTTTCCGATCATCCATGGCTGACCGCATCTCTACCACTCGCCTCCACCATATCTCTGCTGCACCTCCTTTTCAGATCTCCAAAGGTCCTTTCTTTCATCTCTAATTTTTTATTCTGCTAAACCCTAGAGACGTTCCCACACTTTCACTATTTGTATTAGATTACGCCAACCATTTTTGTTTCTCTGTTTTAGTTTTAGGGTTTTGCTTCGTGGCTCGAGTGGTTTTCTCTTCGTAGCTCGTTTGATCAATTTTTTACTTATTCATTTTTAGTTCGGGGATGACATTGATGAATTGCTCTGCATTTTTTCTTATTTTCTTGTTCCTTCTGTTATTCCTTTATTTAAACTTTCATAACAGTGACAGAAACAGACTTAATTATCGTCTGTGCTTTTTGTTGTTTAGTTGTTTAGATTTTTCTGTGAACTTGAGGATGGGAAGTTTAGATTTTCAATGATATCGTGCATTTAGAAGTAATTTTATTTTTTCATCCAGGGAAACTTTGGTTTGATATTTTTTTAATTCGAAGATGATAGTTTTTTTTACTGTATCTGTAAGTAAATTTTACCAAGATAGGTATAGATAGATAATATTACGATTTATATGTTTGTTTTGACACATTGTCAACGCAAGTATCACCATATTTTTTTGTGGGTAGTCATAGAAGCTGCTATTTGTAGTTTCTGCTTGAACTTGGGTCAAGCTTTCCTGGATTATTATGCCATTGTCTGGTGATTTTATTAGATTTGATATACTGAGGTATAGAGTTTTTCCACTCCACGGGAGTTGATAATAAGTACTGTGAGCTATACCATCTATGTATAAATTCTGACACCGATTTTAGTTTTATTTTTTTGTTTGTAAATTTGTTTGTCTTCGTCCCACTGCCCCCTCCGCATTCTTCGTTTTCAATTTATTTTTTAGACTGACATTTTCGATGTAGTCAGCGTAATCAAACATGTGATGGATTTGTCCTTTCAATCAGAATTGTATATGAAAAACTTAGAAAAGGACCGATTTCTTTTCATATATTCAATATTTTCATATAATATTTGTTCTATCAGTTTCTTCTTGCGCTAAATCATCAATGCATGTATATTAATTTTTTTGTCAAACTTCTCTTGCTTGTCTTCATTTTTTCGTAGTCTGTCTGTGCGTGCTTGCTACCTATTTAATTATCAACTGATAAGAACATGGTAAAAAACATGTAATGGCTTAGCCAAATGCTGAAAGTGTTAAAGTTTTGAATTCTTTTTTAGTAAACATCTTCCTTTTGCAGATTTCCATGCCCCTGACAATCCCGTTCCACTTTCACCACAATGGCTTCTGCCAAAGCCTGGGGAGAGTAAACCTGCAATAGAAACTGTGGTGTGTAATGATTACTGCTGTTTTTTTGTCTGTTTGCACTTCTGTAAACTGTATATTTGCAAGTCAGATTTCTGTGAACATTTCAATCCATAAGTAGTTTATAATTGCTTTAAAGTCCGCATCTCTTCACTGTTACACATTACTCAGGAAAACCATGTGTTTTCAACTCCACCAAACGGCAATCGCTCAGAGATGGCAAAGACATTTGGAAATGGAGAGGACGTGAATGATGGCCTTAAGCGAAAGGATGTCTTCCGGCCATCCGTGCTTGACTCTGAAAGTGGACACCGTGATCGTTGGCGTGATGAAGAGAGAGATACTAAGTCCTCTTCCTCTTTACACAAGGATCGATGGAGGAATGGAAACAAAGATGTAATTGACACTAGAAGAATGGACCGGTGGACTGAAAATCCATCAACAGGGCACTTTGGCGAAGCACATCGTGGCACATCTGATAGATGGAATGATTCGGCTAATAAAGATACAAACTTTGAACAGCGGCGCGAGAGTAAGTGGAACACACGCTGGGGACCTGATGATAAGGAGTCTGAAGGTCCTCGTGAAAAATGGAGTGACCCTGGTAAAGATGGTGATCTTCATGTTGGCAAAAGTTTGTCTAACATTTCTTATCTTGTTAAGGATGAAAAGGAGGATCATTATCGGCCATGGAGACCCAACGCCTCACAAAGCCATGACCACCAAAATGTGATGCCAAACAAACAAGTGTCTGCATTGTCATATGGGTGGGGCCGTGGGGAGCATACACCTCCAGTCATTGCGTTTGGGCGGGCCCGGTTTGGCTCTGGTGGTAATTCAATTAACAGCACATATATGCATTCTCAATACCCTGAAACTTTATTGGATAAAGTTGAAAGTGAGCATGGAGAAGCTCATTGCTTTAGATATAATAGGACAAATTTGCTTGATGTGTACAGAGTTGCTGATATGCATACACATAGAAAACTAGTGGAATTTGTGCAGATACCTTCTATTACACAGGATGAACCATTGGAGCCTCTAGGTTTTTGTGCTCCAAATTCTGAGGAACTGGTAATTGCTGTCACTGTATATTTTTGTTCTGGATGTCACTGTTATCTGTGGTGATTTATTAAGATTGCTTTTCTGTTTGAACAGTCTGTGTTAAAGGATATTGAAAAAGGGGAAATAATCAGTAGCAGTGCTCCTCCGGTGCAAAAAGATGGACGGAACACAACAGAATTTACACATTCAAGACGAATAAAGCTTGTAAATTCTCCTTTACAAGGTATAATAAGGATATAAGCTTACAATAGTGTCAAAGGGCGTCAGCTTCTTTAGAATCTGGTTGTTTTGGCAGGGAGTTTCTGACCATTTGAAAGTGGTCCCTTGAATTTCTCAAAAGGCTTCTCAAATTAAAAGCACCAGCACAGTTTTAGTTGTCTAATAACAATGAAAACAGTAAGGATCTTAAGACATCATCAAAGTGGTTGGGAAATGTAGATTATTAATGTAAATGAAACCTTGGGAATTTTGTACTTTTATTGCCAACATACACCAATCATTTTGTATTTCATATCTGATTTTTGAAGGTAATCTATATATTGTCTTTAGTTGTAGTGTAAATTTTTGGGAGTCCGTAAAACTTTGTTTCTAATATAAAAATTGATGGGTTTTGTATGTTTCCATGGTTGGACTATCTCTTTATTAGTGGTTCCTGCTTGCCCTGTACTTACCTCCAATTATTGCATATTGACTATCTACAACTCTTTTTTTATTTCAGCTTTCATGTGTAACCAGACTAATTTTCTCCCAATTTATATGCACTATACTTTGCTACATTAAACAGCTAGGAAGGATGGGTTTTTCTTTGTCTCAAGGAGTTCTTATGCTTTATCTTTTCAGATAGAGTCGAAGATAATGGTTCTTACAGAATGGTGGATGAGGTTCCTAGTAGTAGAGAATCAACCTTTGAAGAAAGCAATTCTATTCATCCTGGTGCTACATGGCGTGGGACACAACTAGGTGAACATGCAGGCACAGTTGTGCATGAAAGCAGAGATATGTCCAGTGATATTAAATCAAGAAACCCAGATATGAGCTGGTCAAACCAACCAAAAGATACTCAGGGTCAGTGGGAGCATAATTTGGATTATTTATCTGAAACCAGAGATGTGGCTAAGTGGCAATCTAGTGGATATCCCATTAAAAGGCAGCTATCTGGCATTTTGGATGGTGAATTCGAATCCAGGAGAGTTCAACAAACTTGTCCAGAGGATTTATCACTTTTTTATAAAGATCCTCAGGGTCACATTCAGGGCCCCTTTAAAGGAATTGATATTATTGGTTGGTTTGAGGCTGGTTACTTTGGTATAGATTTACCTGTTCGTCTGGAAAATGCAGCATCCCACTCACCATGGTTGCAACTTGGTGATGCCATGCCCCACTTACGAGCTAAGGCCGGGCCACCACCTGGATTTTCTGCAGCAAAACATGACTCTACAGAGGCATTTGGTTGGCAAAATTCCAGTACCTTTGGGAACATGCATACTGGTTTAAATGAGGCTGAGAGGCTGAGAAATGATCCTATGCAGAGGAATTCTGCCACTGAAGCTGAAAATAGGTATCTGGAGTCACTAATGTCCGGTAGCAAAAACAGTTCCCCACTTGATAGTCTCACATTATCAGAAGGTTAACAATGTTATATTTTTTGTTTTGTATTCTGATTTCTGAATACTAATGCACTAGCATGCATTATCATTCCTCTTCATAGTGTCTTTATATAGTGTATCATGCTTTGAGATAGTTTGGTCTAATCATGATATGTATTTTTAGGTTTACAAGGGTTTCTCTGTAATAATTCTGGTAATCTGGGCCCATCAGGAGTAGATGGTGGAAACAACCTTTACATGATGGCCAAGAAGATGGCACTTGAACAGCAAAGTTCCTTGCCAACTCATCCTTATCCATACTGGCCAAGGAGGGATGCAGCACCCCTTCCACCAAAATCAGACATTTTTCCAAATGCACCACCACATTCAAATATCTTGTCTTCATTGAGTGACAATCCTCGTCAGCTTCAGCCCCAAAATTCTGATTTAAACTCAGTAATCCAAGGAGTATCTGACAGAACGACCACAGGCTTAAGTAGCGGTATTGCTGGATGGCCAAATTTTCATTTGCAAGGTGGATTGGATCCCCTGCAGAATAAGATTGACTTTCATCATGATCAAAATTATGTTCAAATGCCATTTGGAATTCAACAAAGGTTACAAACACCGAACTTGTTGCCCTTAAACAACATAATTGCTCAAACGTCAGATATTCCATCAAGTATTCTGACAGCAGAGAAGTTGCTTTCTTCTGGCTTATCCCAAGATCCCCAAATGTTGAATATGTTGCAGCAGCAACACTTTCTGCAGTTGCATTCTCAGGCAGCTGCTTCTTCACAACAGATACCTTTCTTGGACAAACTTCTGTTGTTGAAGCAGAAACAGCAACAGGAGGAGCAACTGCTGTTATTGCGCCAACAACAACAACTGCTATCTCAAGTGCTGCAGGAGCATCAGTCTCACCAGCGACTAGGTGATTTATCTTATCAGCAGTGTTCTGGAGGTGGAGTACCACTGGGGAATTTGCATGTGAATCTTTCTCAAATTCAACCACCAAAAGAGATTTTTTCCACCAGTTCTCAAACACCAATCCCCAGTGTGAATGCTGAGCTTACTACTAATTCTTTGAATTTACCTCTGCAAACAAGTCAGGACACTAGCCATAATATAAGCAGTGAATCTTCTGCCCATTTGCCGGACCGTTTATTTGAGAATATTAGTCATCAAAAAAGCTGGAGTGCTACACTTCCTGAGCAAATTAATGACAAGCACCAGAGTGTAGCATTGCCTGTATCAGCTTCTTTTAAAGACTCCGTATTGAGTGAGCATAGCATAGCTAAAGAGGAACCCAACATTGCCCAGAAACCTCTTTCTTTTTCTGACGATAAGGCTAAAATCATGGAGCAAAAGCCAGACGATGCTTGTCCTGTTGGTGATTCTCAGGTGAGTGCAACTTCTGTGTGCGGTGAGAGTTCTCAACCAGTACAGTGTGTTGCTCCTTTTGTTCCTGTGTCTTCAGCTGGATCTTGCGGTATCGATTTACCAGTATCAAGTCAAGTGGGTAAAGATGTGGAGATTAAGTCAGGCAGTATTGAAGAGCAGCAGGGTGGAAGGGAAAGCTCAAATACTGAAACCACTGTGGTGGATGCAAGAAGTGTTGAAGCACGGGAACCCAAAAAGGCTACTGAGAAGAAATCTAAGAAGCAAAAATCTTCAAAATCTCAGTCTTCTGATCAGGCAAAGGGATTGCCAAAAAATGTGACTTTGCAGCAGTCAAAGAAATCAGAATCTGAGAAACCAAATTATGGTGAAAAAAAATTGGGAGAAACCAACAAGGGTGAACCAGCTCAAGAGACATATCTGCAGCAAACAAGGGATAAGGGTAAACAATCTGCAACTGCTACTGCAGAAACAGATAATCATCAAGAACTTAATGGTCTCCCTACTAATATTCCAGGAAGCAACTCTGAAACATTTATTGAGGACGAGTTGACGGCAGTCAGTTCTGTTTCCACCAAGACTAGTGAATTACCTTCAGGGAGAGCTTGGAAACCAGCTCCTGGTTTCAAGGCAAAATCTCTCTTAGAAATTCAACTGGAAGAACAAAAAAGGGCACAGATAGAAATGCTTGTGTCTGAGGTTGCTACTCCTGTCAATGCCATGAGTTCAACAACTCCTTGGGTGGGAGTTGTGGCCAATCCAGACTCTTTGAAGGTGTCTAATGATAGTCACAGAGAAGCAGATGATACTGAATATCTAGCTAAATCTGAAAAATCTCAAGATAGTAAAACCAAGAAAAGCCCATTACATGATCTATTGGCAGAAGATGTACCAAAATATAGTGAAAGGGATGGCAAGGTTCCAGACAGCTCGATCCCCTCACAAACTGTTCACTCTAATTCAGAATCAATAGATGAAGGAGACTTCATTGAAGCTAAAGACACCAAAAGAAACCGGAAAAAATCTGCAAAGTTGAAGGGTTCAGGGTCTAAGGTTTCAATTCCTGTTGCTTCTAGTGAAAGGCCCATAAGTTCGAATCACAATGAAAAGGTAAGAAGCTCCCATTCTGTTCAACTGGAGAAAGAACAACTGCCTTCTATCCCATCAGGACCCTCTCTGGGAGATTTTGTTCTTTGGAAAGGAGAGCCGACAAGCCCATCCCCTCCTCCAGCCTGGACTACTGATTCTGGTAGGATACCTAAACCAACATCATTAAGGGACATTCAAAAGGAGCAGGAGAAGAAATCTGAGAAGAAATCTGCTGCAGTTCTCTCAAACCAACTTTCTACCCCTCAAAGATCACAGCCTGCCCAAGTTGCTCGGAGCAGCAGTTCTTTACGGCCAATTTCAACTTCATCTCCACCAAAAACTGCACCTTCTAGCCAGATAAACTCCCAAACTTCTGTGTCAAAATATAGGGGGGATGATGAACTGTTTTGGGGTACAGTGGAGCAATCTAAGCAAGAAAATAAGCAGTATGACCTCTGTCTCTTCATTGTGCATATGACTTCTACTCGTTAATATGTTACTTCATTAATCTTACTTTCTAAAGTAATACTTACTGATATTGTTAGTTTTGGTATCTGTTCAATATACATTGTTCTACGTTACAATCGGCTAGCGAAGTGCGGGTGGGGTGTAAGGAATGCAAAACATTTTAACTGAACAATGAATTTTCAGTTTTTAGCATTAAATTAATACTTGGTGGCCTCAGGGCGTTAAATAGTGATAGAACTTATAAAACAGAATATAGAAACATGGTAATGAGTCCTAACTGAGGCTGATTTAAGATTTGGGACACACAACCTCACATTATCTTTATATTAGAACAGCTGTTGCATTTACGAGTACTTTTATTCCGCGCTAGGTGGCCGACTTATTGTTTCCTTTATAATCTTGTTTTGATGGATAAGTTGGTTATTGCATTCTTTGTAAGCAGGTCAGGCTTCTCTCAACTTGCTAGCCAGGGTAGCCGGGGTTCTAAAAATATCCCCATGAAAGGTAATTCACCTGGATTATTGAGTCGACAAAAGTCTGGGAGTGGCAAATCAGTTGAGCGATCTCTTTCATCGTCACCTGCCTCTTCTCAATCACTGCTAAAACTGAAAAAGGATGCCATGACTAAGAATTCCGGTAATGACATTTACTTATTCTTTACTTCAACATTATTAATTCCAATTTTCACCTGCTTGGCAATTCTGTCTAATTTAGTCTCAAAAGATTTAGCTCTGCTCCTTCTGACTGGTCTATTTACTTTTTTCCTTTTTTTCAGAAGCTACTGACTTCAGAGTTTGGTGTGAGAATGAATGTGTCAGGCTTATTGGGACAAAAGGTATTTACATATACGGTTTCAGATCTGTTTTCCATTTTATGGATTAATTGTGATTTAGTAGATTGATTTAAGAATGCTAAAGAAAAGTCTATTTCACCAAATGGTTATTGTCCCCAAAGAACAGTTCAATTTCTGTCTGAATGTAATCAGGCATTGACTATATTTTTTATGGCAGATACAAGTTTCCTTCAGTTTTGCTTGAAGCAGTCCAGATCTGAAGCAGAGATTATTCTCACGGAAAACCTGGGATCATATGACCCTGATCATGAATTCATTGATAAATTCCTCAATTACATGGACTTGCTACCATCAGATGTTTTGGAAATAGCTTTTCAAACTCGGAATGATGAGAAAGTTGATGGATCTGAAAACACAGTTGTACAAGATTTGGGTTACATTGACGGATCCTTCTCAAAAGGTGGAAAGAAGAAAGGTAAGAAAGGAAAAAAGGTCAGCTCTTCAGTTTTGGGATTCAATGTCGTGAGTAACCGGATAATGATGGGTGAGATTCAGGCGGTAGATGACTAATATTAACACAGGTTATTACGGAACGTGTATATATGTTTTGGTCGTGCTTTGTATTTTGTAAATGATGTTTTTTTACACTAACAGTAGCAGCATCAATGGGTTCTGCTCAAGCAATTTTGTCATCTTATTGTAGAAATTTTTACGTTTGAAAGATCGTGCTGACAAACATTCTTGGCAGCCTTAACTCGTGCTGACAAGCTAATTTATTCAAGGGCAGAACATGCAAGTGCCTGATGTTCTGTTTCTATTTCTTGATTATATTTTTAGGGCTTAATTAAATATTTTATTTTAACTATTCAGTTTGGTTCTTGCATTTTAAAAGGTTTGATTTAAACATTCACGTTTAAATATTTTAAAATAGTACTTTGGACAGTTTAAAATTAGTTGTGATTTTAATTTCAGTAATTATTTAGGTTGGGAATTTAGCACGCTTATCTAGAGTGATGGTGGGAATCACAATTGCTCAAACTTACAGTATTATTTTATTTATTTTTTGTCAGCACAGTATTATAAACAATGGTTGATTGTAGTTTGTTCTGGTAGAAAGTTATTTCAATCAACATTGATCGTCAATAGTGCGTGTGGAGAATGTTTCTGAGAGGAGTTTTTATATTAATTGCTAGAGACAAAATGGTTTCGGCGGGGGTTAGTGTAATTTGTAAAAGTTGTAGAAAAATAAAACTAAAAAAAAATGCTGGAAATAACAAATTTTTCGAAACAATTTAGCATACGCAAATAGTGGATTCATTGGGATGATGAAAATTAGTCCCAACTTTGATATAGGTTGATTTCATATATATATATATATATATATATATATATATATATATATAGAGCAAATAGAGATATATATATATAAATAAAAAAATATAAAAAAAATATATTAAAATAATAAATATATATATATATATATATATATATATATATATATATATATATATATATATATATATTATGAATAACT
>Ga0099822_1010211_pt1 | contig 11685 bp, 10 predicted proteins | sample CowpeawhiteBW_FD_76839 | JGI IMG/M metagenome (GOLD analysis project Ga0099822, IMG submission 76839) | Root nodule microbial communities of legume samples collected from California USA - Cow pea white BW | ecosystem: Host-associated > Plants > Roots > Nodule | place: USA: California | collected... | reverse complement strand
GGTGAGCCTCGGCGACGTAGCCGAGCAGCAGGCCGCTCGCGAGCGCGCAGGCCACGAACGCGGTCGATCCCCACAGCCGCAGCGGTCCATAGCTGAGACCGTAACGCGTTACGCCGCGCAGCGCGTAGGCATCCGTCAACGGCACCATCGGCGTCCAGGCGCAGCAGGTCAGCGCATAGACCAGCAGCACGAGCCAGGGCTGGTGCTGGCTGCCAATAACGATGAATCCGAACGCGGTCGCAAAGCCCGTAAGCACGATTGCGCCGCGCAGCATCTGCCGGCGTTCCGCCGCAGCGGTGACCAGCGGCAATACGGTGAAACGAGTCACCGGCGGCACCGCCGTGATGATGCCGATCCAGGTGGCATCGATGCCGATCGCCTTCAGCCACACCGTGAAAAATGGCAGGTGGACGCCCGTCATTCCGAATAGTGTGGCGTAGAATGCCGCCAGGCTCCTGGCGAATCGCCGCGACGCAACCTTGGCTGCGATGGGGATTTGTGATTCGGAAGACATCAATTCAATTGCGATTCGCGCGATATCGTGATGATCGTTAGCGTAACGCGCAGTGATTTGCGCGAAGAGATTGTGATGGCCGAGGAAGCATTCGCCCTGTCGCCGATTTCCGCCCGCGCGGCCCAGCCGAGCGAGGAGGACTATGCCGCGATCAGCGAGGCCTTCATGGAGACCTCGCGGGGCCGCTGGTTCCTCGGCGAGTACGCCAAGCGCAACCGCAACGCCGATACCCGCATGGTGCTCGACGCCGTGGCGAGGATCGAGGAGAGCTTGGCCGCGCAGCGACAGGCGGCCGCAGACGCCTTCAGGGACGAGCAGCTCCAACAGGCATTGGCCGCCCTGCGCGGCGCGGTCGAGGCTGTGCAGGCCTCCGCCATGGCCGCGCTCGATGACGTGAGCTTCGAGCAGAGGCTCGCGCCGATCCGCAAGGGCGTACGGGTGATCCGGGAAATCTCGTGGCGGCTGCGCGAGATCGGCAACGATGGCCGGATCTGCGACATCATGGATTCGCAGGCCAGCGCCATCGAGGCCGGCGCCGCCCAGATCTCCCTCGGCGAGGCCAAGACCGTCGTGGACGCGGCATTCGCGGCACTGGCCCGTCGGCTGACCGAGTTCAACGCCGATGAGGCGGCCGTGCCCCGGACGGAATCGGCTATTGCCGAGGCCCCGGTCGTGGAGACGCCGGCAGCGTCGCCCCCACCAGCCCCCGCGGCCGATAGCGCCCAGCCCGAAGACGCTGTACGTGCCGCCGCCGAGACGTCACACGCCTCCGAAGACGCATTCGCAAAAGCCGAGGCCGCCTTGGCGGAAGCCGAGGCTGCCGAGGTTGCCCGCGTCGCCGATAAGGCCGCCGCCGACGCGCAGGACGAAGCGGTGCTCGACCTCATTGCCATGGAGATGGGCGCGCCCGATCCAATCTACGATGACGAGGCGATGCTGGTCGCAGAGATGCGCGCCGCTGAAGCGATGGCAGCCGAGCCCGAGATTGCTGCGCCGGCGCTGAACGCGGAGCTGGATCAGGCGGCCGACCCAGCGCCGGAGCCCACACGGACCCCGGAGCCGATCCTCAAACCGCAACTGGCGGCCGATGCGCGGATTGCAGAGGCGACTGCGAACCCGGCGGCGACGCAAGCCGATCTCGAAACCATTCCGGCTCCCGCGACCGACGTCTCGCTCGGCTCGACGATCATCGCCAGCGGCCTCGTGAAAAGGCCGAGCGCCGCGGCCAACGACCCGCTCGCGCCGATCCGACGCATGAGCCAGGCCGAGAAGATCGCGTTCTTCTCGTAAGCGCGGCGCACTGCCAAAATATCGAAAACAACCCCATGCAAAGTAGCCGGCGGCTGCCGGCGTTCGACGCGGAAACTTGACACGTCGGGCAAATCAGCCGTATTTTTCTATTATCCCGAAATTGCGCAAGTGCCGCCGCGACGGCATTGCGCGGGCGTTGTCGCACCATTCACCAAGTGTAGCGAAGGGTGCCCGAGCCGGCGTAGATCTGCGCGCCGGAGGCAAACTCGCCGTCGAACTTGGCGAGCACTGACCAGTGCGGCGTTAGGAATAGTTGTGCGCTGGCACTGGCGAGCGCCGAGTCGTGCGGGATCGGCGCGCCGGTCACGGTGAAGCTCGACCCGGGCAGCGAGTCGAACGAGGCTTTGAGCGCCGGGTTGCTGACCCAGTCATGTGCCCACGCCACTTTCGCGCGCAGAACGAGCGGCATCGCGTTCACAGTTGTCAGATCATCGAAGCGGCCGCCTAATTAGCTGCGCGTATCGGTGCCGTTTATGGCATCGTGGGACAGGCCGAAGCCGCTGGCGGTCACATCGGCCTCGCTGTAGGACGGCGTGCGGAAATCCTGCACCTGGATCGCCGCATAGGGCGTCATGCCGATGGTCTCGTAAGCAACCGGGACGGCAAAGCGGTAGCCGCCTTCGAGCCTTGCGGCGTAGCTCTGGCCCTGGAAGCTCGCATTAAGCGGCACGCCCAAAGCAGTACGGCTGGTGGTGAACCAGTTGTTGGCAAAGGAGAGCGCGCCTGCAAGGTAGGCCGGGCCCTGATGGGTGATGCCATAGATGCCCGCCAGGAACGCGTCGCTCCTGCTGCCGCCGAGTCCTTGCGCCAAACTCCAGTTGGTGCCGCCGCCGGCGAGCGAAAAGCCCACAACGCTATTGGGCGAGTAGCGATAATCCATTCCGGCCGCGTAGCCGAAGGTACTCGCCGTCACGTCGTTCGAGCCGACAGCGGGATTGCCGTTGGCCGTGCCGCTGCCGCCGAAGCCCGCTCCCCATGCCGTCCAGCGTTGCTCAAACGTTGGAATGGGCGCCTTGAACACCGCACGGGGCGCCTTGTACACCATCCCGGGCGGCGGAACCTGCTGCTGGGGCTGCTGCTCGGGCGCAATGCCGGAGGTGGCCAAATGCGGGTCGAGCATCAGGCTCAGGAACTCGTTCGTCAGTGTGAACGCGCTGCGCTCGGCCCCGGTCGCGTTCTCGCCATCGATTTGCGTCAGCGCATTGGCAAGATTTGCCCCTGTGAGATTGAACAGGTTGCCAAAGCCGGTCGGCAGCGTACCGCCGGAGTTGAAGAAATTGTTGATCGCAGTGGCGACGTTCCGCTGGTTGACGTTGATCGCTGTGTTGGCGCCGAGCGCGGCGGTGAGGTTCAGGAATACATCGTCGGCGCTATAGCTCAGGCTGTCGGTGAAATTGGGAGACAGGTTGGTATTGACGAGGCTCGAAAACGTCGTGCCACCGAGGCCTGCCGACTGCAGGATCATATATTGTTTGGCCAGGGACGTGCCGGGAGCGAACGCGGCATTCACCGTGCCGTCCAGCTTCGCCGAGCCATTGACTATCAATTGATCGGCTTGGGACGGTTGTGGCCCAGCGATACCGATACCCAAGGTGCCGTTGGCCCCTTGCTGATAGTTACCGTTGATCGTCAGCGCACCGGGCGTGCCATTGGGGCCTGTCGGGATCACCACGCCATTGTTGATGAGTGTCGGAGTCGTGATCGTGCCATTCCCCGTGATCTCGCCATTCGGACCCACGACCGTTCCACCATTGGCAGTGACTGTCCCCCCATCCGTAATATCAAGCACACCGGAGCCCTGTGGCCCGACCACCAACGTTCCGGTGTCGTTCAACTGTGAACCGGAACCATCTACCACGACACTACCGCTCGAACCCGGCTCCTCGCCGATAATGGCGTCCCCAACGCTCACCTTGCCGCCGTCAATAATACCCAATGCTCCGGCACCGCTACCGCCAATGACCGCGGTTCCTGAGTCCGTCAAGGTAGAGCCCGGTCCCTCAACCCCCTTTATATCAGTCGAGCCTCGACTACCGCCCAGATCAATCGGCGTCGCAGGATTGATGTCCGCACCCGAGATGTCCACGTAGGACGTGGCGATCGTATGGTTATCTGACTCAAAGCCAGTGCCGCTTCCTACGTTTGAAAGGACGATTCGATTGATCGTTAAATTCGGGTTGGACGGATCGGCGTAGAAATTGATGAAGGCATAGGGTTCGCCTTTGTTCGCGCCGCTATTTGGGTTGCCAAAAAAAGCGTTTTTGTTTGCTGATCCATTGATGAAATTCACGACATCCGATGTTCTGAAAGTCTCCACCAGCGTGCTGCCTGAATAGAACTGTAGCACGTTGTTCGGATCGCCCGCAGACCACCACATGCCAAAATATCGTTGTGGGGCCGTGAAAGTGAGTGTTGTGGGATTAGAAGCCGGATTGATGCTTTGGTTGACGGTCAGGTAATTCCCCGTGCCCCCTGCGCCACCAAACGCATCTGCACGTCGGATCTGGCCATGGTCATAGCTTCCCAGCGCGGAATTTTGTGCGAACGGAAAGGAACTCGACTGGACTCCGGCAGACAACTCATTGAAGTACTCTTGGAATACGCTGGTCGCACCAAATCCGCTCGGATTTGTGAAAAGCGAGGATTGCTGGGCTCCAGGTTGTTCGAGTGTCACCAGAACATTTTGGGCGCATGCAGTACGCGCTGTCGCCAGCAAGGCCATGCACATCAGCAAGGCTAGGCACACAAGAGTGCGAGCTAAGCGCTGATCACCTAGCAAATCTGTAGCAATCTCAGAGAAGCCAGCGAGTCCTTCCATGTCCCACGGTCCCTGTTATTTTTTTTGGTACTGTTATACAGACTCAGCCCTGCATCAACGCGATAGTCGCATGTCAAGCGAATAAACCCATTGATGTGGCAATCATGTCACGGAACAACTCTAGGTTTTTACGGAAATCGGTTGGATCCCTTTGTGTCCGACGCTCAACTCCGATGACCAATGCTGGAGCAGAGAATAACAGGCGGGCGGACTCCTGGGCGACCTCCGCTCCCCGAGAGTTCCCGAAAGGCCAAGAAGTTCACGTTTTCGAAGCTGCGGTCACATCCATGACCGGCTCTCCGAAGCTGCTGCAAAAAGCGGGCGCTCAGTTAGCGAGGAAATTGAGAGTCGGATTCTGTCTTTGTCCGAGGCGGAGTGAAAGAACTCAACGAAATCTGGAAGCAGCGTGTAAGCAGCTTTAAGCGAAAGAGCAGAAGATTGACGCGCAAGAGAAACAAATCAGCCAATTAGAAGCTAAGCCCGGCGGGCGCAGGTTCGGTGCCACCGCGAGCTTCAATTCTGGTCCACACGTCGGTGCGCAAATCGAGGAACATGGGTGGTGGCCGGCGCGGCTTCATGCGCTGATCGCATCGACCGCCACAAACGACAATGGGCAGAGCGGCCACGCTCTGCCCATTGTCCATCTGATCAGGCAGCCTCAGGCCACCAGCTTGGCGAACAGCTCCGCGTCGACATTGCCGCCCGAGAGCACGATGACGACGTTCTTGCCCTTGGCGTCGATCCGTCCCGCCAGCAATGCAGCGAGTCCGACCGCGCCGCCGGGCTCGACCACGAGCTTCAGCTCGCGATAGGCAAAAGCAACCGCGGCGCCGACTTCGTCGTCGGAGGCGCTCACGCCGGTCGCCAAAAGCTTGCTGTTGATCGCGAAGGTGAGCTCGCCCGGCATGATCGCCATCAGTGCGTCGCAGATCGTGCGCCCTGCCACCGGATGCGCCTCGCGGTGCCCGACCTTGAGCGACAGCGCATGATCGTCATAGCCCGCGGGCTCGGCGACGATGACCTGGGCCTGCGGAAATTTCGCCTTCACTGCAGTGGCGACGCCTGCGATCAAGCCGCCGCCGGAGGCCGGCGCCACGACGATGTCGGGCGCGAGCCCCAGCGCCGTCATGTCTTCGGCGATCTCGCGGCCGGCGGTGCCCTGCCCTGCGATTACGAAGGGATCGTCATAGGGACGCACCAGCGTGGCGCCGCGCTTGCTCGCAATGCCGTTGGCAATCGCCTCGCGGTCGTCGCGATCGCGGTCGTAGAGCACGACTTCGGCGCCGTAGGACTCGGTCCGCTCGCGCTTGGTGACGGGAGAGTCGGCAGGCATCACGATGGTCGCCTGCATGTTGAGGATTTTGGCTGCGGCCGCGACGCCCTGGGCATGATTGCCCGACGAGAACGCGACCACGCCGCCGCCGCGTGCTCCCTGCGGGATCGAAGCGAGCTTGTTGAAGGCGCCGCGGAACGTGAACGATCCGGTCCGCTGCAGCATCTCGGGCTTGAGGAAGACCTTGGTGCCGACCCGTTCGTTGAGAACGGGAAAGGTCAGGAGCGGCGTACGCACCGCGAACGGCGCGACGACCCTTGCGGCAGCATCGATATCCGCGGCAGCGACGGGCGGGTTTGTGGCGTTTTCCATCATCCGCAATTTCTATCGCGGCGGCGGACGGCCCGGCAAGACGCTTTGGCGTGAGGCCGGCAACGTGGGGGCGGTCAGCGCGGCGTCGGCTGGGTGGCCGGCAGGGCGCTGAAATGGTGCCCTTCGGCGCCGAACTCGACGGTTTCGCCCTCGCCGTCCCGCACCACCGGCCAGACGCTCATGGCGCGGTCGATGAACACCCGCGCGGAGGCCTGCCAGGTGTGGAGCGCAGCAAAATCAACGCAGGCCTGCCGCGGGATGCTCAGCGCCTCCAGGCAGGCGTGACGCAAATCCTCGTCGAGCACGCCGACCGGAGCCGCCCCGATCACGTCGAGGGGGCCGGTGACCGGAAATGCGGCAACCGGCAGGCCGCTTGCCAGCGCCTCGAGCAGCACGAGGCCGAACGTATCGGTCCGGCTCGGGAAGACGAACACGTCGGCGGCCGCGTAAATCTCAGCCAGTTCCTCGCCATGGCGGGCGCCGAGAAACACCGCCTGCGGATATTTCCGCTCCAGCGCCGCACGTGCGGGCCCATCGCCGACCACCACCTTGGTGCCGGGCAGATCGAGATCGAGGAAGGCCTCGAGATGCTTCTCCACCGCCACGCGGCCGACGCTGAGATAGACCGGCTGCGGCAGACAGAGATCGACATCGCGCGGATGGAACAACGCGGTATCGACGCCGCGCGACCACAGCACCACGTTGCGGAAACCACGCAACCGCAATTCGCCGGCCAGCGCCGGTGTCGCCGCCATCACGGCCTGGCTGGACTTGTGGAACCAGCGCAGCGCGCGCCAGATCCAGGATTCCGGGACAGGTGATCGCGCTGAGACATATTCGGGAAAGCGGGTGTGGAAGCTCGTCGTGAACGGCAAGCCGCGCTTGCGGCAATAGCGGCGAACGGACAGCCCGATCGGCCCTTCGGTGGCGATGTGGATACTGTCGGGCTTGGCCGCCTCGATCAGGCTGGCGACCTTCGCCCGATACGGCAGGGCCAGCCTGAGATCGCGATAGCTCGGCATCGCGAAGGTGCGAAACGATTCCGGCGTCAGGAAGCTCACCTCGACGCCGAGTGACTTCGCCGCCTGCGCCATCATGGTCAGCGTGCGGACAACCCCGTTGACCTGGGGATGCCACGCATCGGTCGCGACCAGGATATGCGTCATGCGGCGCGTGCCGTCACTCGCGGAACCGGCGCGATGCGGCGCACCGGATCGGTCCAGGTGATGATCTCGAAGCGGCCGTCCTCGTGCTCGGCGAGCGCGGTGCAGCTCTCCACCCAATCGCCGCAGTTCATGTAACGGATGCCGTGCTCGTCATGAATGGTCGCGTAGTGGATGTGGCCGCAGATCACGCCGTCGCAGCCGTGGCGGCGCGCCTCGCCCGCGAGCGTGGCCTCGAACGCACCGATATAGTTCACCGCCTTCTTGACCTTCAGCTTGGCCCATTGCGACAGCGACCAATAGGGCACGCCGAACATCTTGCGGAAGAAGTTCACGAAGCGATTCATCTGGATCGCGAAGTCGTAGGCTTTGTCACCGAGATGAGCGAGCCAACGCGCGTTCTGCACCACGAGGTCGAAGATGTCGCCGTGGATCACGAGATAGCGCTTGCCGTCGGCGCCGGTGTGGACGGTGTTCTCCACCACGTCGATGCCGCCGAAATGCGTGCCGTAATATTTGCGCAGAAATTCGTCGTGGTTGCCCGGGACGTAGATCACCTTGGCGCCTTTGCGTGCCTTGCGCAGCATCTTCTGCACGAAGTCGTTGTGAGTCTGCGGCCAGTACCAGTTCGACTTCAGCGCCCAGCCGTCGACGATATCGCCAACGAGATAGATCGTGTCGGCATCGTGAGAGCGGAGGAAGTCAAGCAGGCGGTCGGCTTGCGACCCGCGGGCTCCGAGATGGACGTCGGAGATGAACAAAGTGCGAAAGCGCCGCTCGGGGCTCTCTTCACTCAAGGAGTCGCTTCCCATGCCTGTGCACCTAACAGGTTCCTGTGACAAGGCGATGACGATCCCCGCGACCGAAGGCCCTGGAAAGCTAACGAGAATCAGTTGCACGCCTCTTCTCTGCCGATAACAGCAGCGTGCGACAATCTGGCGACATGGGCGATCGCGGCTGTGTGGAACAGCCGGTGTGTTGCGTGCATGTCGCGACGGAACAAATGGGCGGCCGCCGTTGCAATGACCCTCGATGCGTAGCCCGGATGCAGCGAAGCGCAATCCGGGGTTCGTTCCATCCGGAGCTACGCAGCTTCAATAATACTTGTGAAAGTGATGCACGGGCCCGTGGCCGCGTCCGACGGTGAAACGATCCGCCGCGGCGATCGCAGCCGTGATCCACGCTTTGGCGTTGCGCACGGCGGTCTCCATGTCTTCGCCCCTGGCCAAACTGGCAGCGATCGCCGATGACAAGGAGCAACCGGTGCCGTGCGTGTTGGCCGTCGCGATCCGCGGTGCGGCCAGTGCGACGGTGCGCTCACCGTCGATCAGATAGTCGATGCTTTCGGCGCCGCGCGCGTGGCCGCCCTTGACCAGCACGGCGCGGCAGCCCATCGCCAGCAATCGCCTGCCCTGCTCTGCGACAGCGGCCTCGTCCTCCGCGACCGGCTCGTTCAGCAATGCCGCAGCTTCCGGCAGGTTTGGCGTGATCAGGGATGCGCGCGGAAGCAACATGGTCTTGAGCGCATCGACCGCCTCCGCCGCCAGCAGGCGGTCGCCTGAGGTCGCGACCATCACGGGGTCGAGCACGACATGGCGTGGCGCCCAGCGCTTCAGCCCCTCGGCGATCGCTGCGATGGTCTCGGCCTGCGCCACCATGCCGATCTTGACCGCGCCGACGGCGAGGTCGGAGAACACCGCATCGATCTGTGCGGCGACGAACGGCGCGGGCACCGGATGGATGCCGCTGACCCCAGTGGTGTTCTGCGCCGTCAGCGCCGTGATCACGGAAGCGCCATAGACCCCGAGCGCGGCAAAGCTCTTCAGATCGGCCTGGATGCCCGCGCCACCAGACGAATCCGAGCCGGCAATGGTGAGCGCGATCGGCGTCATTTTGCGGCGCCGGCGGTTGATGCGAACGGGGTCATGGCCTGTCCTAGCCCGGCCGCCCAGTTGCGGCAAGTTCGCCTGACGGTACCGCGACTTGACGCTGACTTGGCCCCCGACTTGGACCCTGACTTGGCCTTGCCTTGGCCGCCCGTTTTTGGCCTATAGTCCCGGAAATCCCCGGAGACACAGCGATGGTTCCTTTCTTCGTCCAGATCAAATGCAAGCTCGGTCAATCCTACACCGTCGCCAACGCGCTGGCGGAAGCCGAGATCGCCTCCGAGATCTATTCCACCGCGGGCAACTACGACCTCCTCGTGAAGTTCTACGTCGACCACGACACCGACATCGGCCATTTCATCAATGAGAAGGTGCAGGTGATCCCGGGCATCCAGGATACCCTCACCATCATCACCTTCAAGGCGTTCGGAACGAAGTGAGATTCGCATCTGTCGAGGCGATGGCTGAGGCGACTACGCCGGCGCGAAGGCCGCCCGAAACGTTCGCGCCTCAGGACTCCTCCGCAGACTTTTTCTTCGGTGGCCGCGGCGGCCCTTCGACCGGCGGCAGCGACTTGATGTAGTCGGCGATCGCATCGAGATCGGGGTGCGAGAGCTGCGAGGTGTTGCGGATCACGCGCACCATGGAGCCACCGGCACTGTCGCCATCCGGCGTCTGGCCGGTCTCGAGTAAGTAGGCGATATCCTTCGCGCTCCAATCCGACAGCCCTTTTTGCGTGATGTTCGGCACCCAGCCCTCGCCTTCGGGATTGGGACCCCCGGCAAAGCGCTGCGCGCCGACGATGCCGCCGAGGACATTCCGCGGACTATGGCACTCGGCGCAATGGCCGAAGCTATTGACGAGATAGGCGCCGCGATTCCATTGCGGCGAGCGGCCTGCATCGGCCACGGGCGGCTGGCCATCCATGAACAGCCATTTCCAGACGCCGATATTGCGGCGGATGTTGAACGGGAACGGCAGGTCATGGTCGCGAACCTTTCCAGCGACCGCGGGTAACGTCTTCAGATAGGCAAACAGATCGCGGACGTCGTTGATCTTGGCGTGCCGATACGACGGATAGGGAAACGCCGGGAAGTAGTGCGTCCCCGACGGCGAGATGCCCTTCATGACCGCGGTGACGAAGTCAGCTTCGGTCCAGCGGCCGATACCGTCGTTCGGATCGGGTGAGATGTTCGGCGCATAGAAGGTGCCGAACGGCGACGGGATGGCAAGGCCGCCGCCGAGCTTGGTTCGGTCGTCCTGCTTCGGCACGGCATGGCAGGAGGAACATCCACCTGCATTGAACGTTGTGAGCCCGTTGGCCAAATCAGGCTGGTAGGCGGGCAGCGCGCTCGCGGCAACGGTCGCGGGGATCGTCAGCCACCAGAACGCGCCAAAGCCGGCGATGCCGGCCACGATGGCCAGCAGGAGAATTCGTCGCAGCATTCACTGATCCGTCATTGAGCCCATCATCTGTCGGCTAGTATGAACGCAAGGCTGCGCATATGCTTCCATCAAATTTCGCGCCCTGAAGTTGATCTAGGGAATAAATCCGGACGGCTGCTGTTTTGAGGCTGATACCGTCGTTTGATGTCAACAGGGAGAAAACCATGCCGAACAAGACCATGCTTGCCGCGCTGACGCTGAGTGCCGCGGTCGCCTTTGCCGGCCCCGCCTTCGCCGAGAAGCTGAAGGCGACGCTGAGCGGCAAGTCCGAAGTACCGCCGACCACCAGCACGGGCACCGGCACGGCCGACATTAATTACGACGCCGCGACCAAGAAGCTGACCTGGAAGCTCTCCTATTCCGGCCTGACCGGCCCCGCCACCGCCGCACATTTCCATGGCCCGGCCGAATCCGGCAAGAACGCCGGCGTCGCAGTCGCGATCCCGAATGCAGGCTCGAACCCGGCGGAAGGCAGCGCCACGCTCACCGATGCACAGGCCGCCGATCTGCTCGCCGGCAAGTACTACGTCAACGTTCACACCGCGGCGAATCCGGGCGGCGAGATCCGAGGCCAGGTGACGAAGTAGATCAGGCAACGAAGTAACTCGACCAACCAAAAAGGCCGACACAACAGAAAGGGCAGACGCTTCGCCGCGTCCGCCCTTTTTCAATCGCGAAGGATCAGCCCTTCTTGACGCGGTAGGTCTCGTGACAGCCCCCGCATTGCTTGCCGACGACAGTCAGTTCCGCCTTCAGCGCGTCGAGATCTTTGATCTTGCTTTTCGCATCGGCGACGACCTTGGCAAAACTCGCAATGTGGGACTCGAAGCCCGCCTTGTCTTCCCAGATTTTTGACGAGGGAGAGTAGTCCCCCTCGAACTTGAGGCCCTTGATGCTCTCGG
>Ga0099822_1010206_pt1 | contig 11687 bp, 6 predicted proteins | sample CowpeawhiteBW_FD_76839 | JGI IMG/M metagenome (GOLD analysis project Ga0099822, IMG submission 76839) | Root nodule microbial communities of legume samples collected from California USA - Cow pea white BW | ecosystem: Host-associated > Plants > Roots > Nodule | place: USA: California | collected... | reverse complement strand
TTTTTTTTTAAAAAATAAAAAATATATATATATAAAAATAAAAAAAAAAAAAAATACACTTTTTTTTTTTTGATAAAAATATATATATATATATATATATATATATATATATATATATATATATATATATATATATATTAAAAATTTAAGTATAATTTAAAAATCTTACATAGAATACAAATGGAAAAACTGTGTAATATATTAGAAAAAAAATAATAAATATTATATTTGAAGTTAAAATATTAAATATTTTTAAATTTTTAAATTTTAAATTTTATAAGTTTATAATTTTAATTAATTTTAAAAATAATTTTAGGTAAATACAACTATAAATTCTTGAAAGTGCTTTTTTATATATTATGTGACAATGTTTATTCAGAAGCAGTGTAACAAAAAGTATAATAACAGAAATTCAATTAAAAATTTTTTAAATTTTTAGAACTTAATAAATTACAAGAAAAATTCAACTTTAAAAAATTTTAAATTTATCGAAAATTTATACATAATTAAACTTATTAAAATTGATGGATAATTTTTGTCTTAATTATTTTCGTCATTTAATTGGAAAAATAATTAGTCCATATGAGCAGTCCTACTCTTGACCGGAGTTGTAGTCATTGTTTGCGGCTTCTGATTGATCCCTCCCACAGAAAAAACGTGGCAGCAAAGGTCTCCACAACAGTAAGATCCTTAATTTGATATGACAATGTGACCACTTTGGGACAGTCCCTTGTGAAGGGCAGTGTCATTGATCCCTAAACCCACAGCAGAAAACCAACTATTTAATAGCTAGATGCTATGATAAATTATCAAGAGTCACTTTAGACAAAAATATTATAAACACTTAAAGTGGCTTACCAAATATATTTTATATGATTTTAATTCAAAACAATTATGCACATTCAAAAATGTATTTTTCTCCCTTTCAGTGAATTCTTGTTAAATACTCCACTGTTAAATATATAAATAGAAAGGAAAAGATATCTGATATAATTTGCCCAAAAACAGGAGAATTGTAAATAAAATTTACAGAGTACTTCGTTTGGTTTCGAATGTAAATATAAAAGTATTGTTGATTTTAAAAATAGTAGTAAATACAAATTTTATTTAATTACAATTTTATCTTTTATAACTTTTTATTCTAAATCTTTTATTGCTTTTATTCTTAGTATCAAGTTTAAGGAAATTTAATCTAAGAAAAGTGGTTAGTTTTTCAAATGAAACTGGTAAAATAAAATATTATTACCTAGTATTTTAATTAATCTAAACTGATATTTTCATAAATAGAAAGATTGTAAGAAATAATTGAATTGCATATTTTTATTTGAAAATTATACGTTTTTTCAACAATATTATTATAAGAAATGTTATGCTAGGAAGATATTTAAAAATATGTTTAGTTTATTTTATATTTTTAAAAAAATAATTAAATTTTCAAAAAAATTAAAATAAAAGTAAGAGTTGAAATTAAAGTACAAATAAATCCAATGATACAGCTTCTCCCAATTTCATTAGAATTTACGACAACTCTTACTGTACAAATGAAAATAAAATAAAGACTTAATTAAAGTTTAAGTATGTGATAAATTTAAAAATTTTCAATTGAATTTTTATTAAACTTTTATATTGTATTGAATATTTAATAAATTTATATTTTTCAATAAAGTCTTCGTTAAAACAAACGCATTCTTACAAAATAAAATTATAAAAGAATTCCAAAGTTCAAATGATACAATCTTTTAAATGAAATTATTGATCTAAAAATATCATTGGAATAGTGAATATCGGAAGAATATTGTATATATTGGAGGTATAATGTAAAAGTTTAATATTTCTTGTGTTCAAATGGATGAAATGTCTATCACTATAAAAAGTTCTAGAATATTTAGAGAGAGTAGAGATTCATTCCCTCTTAAGATTATGGCATGTGATGACAATTATACGATATGATTTTGATCAAGTAACATCTAAATGCAATAAAGCACTTCCAAATATTTGAAGAGAACAAAATTTGCTAGAATGGTTTATCCAAATGCCTTAATTAATGGGTGTCAAACACATAATCAATGATCGAAAATGATATGTGAAGCAACTACTTTCATCCGATCTAATAAAAAAACTCTGAGCATGCACATCAACCCAATCATTCTTCAGTTCTTTTTTGGCACACGGGGATACATTAGGCCACGTATGAGTCCAACCATGATTTGGCAAGCATGTTTCTAATAAATTATGAACCAAACACTTTAATTATATCGAAGAAACCACATAGTTAATGACACTGTCTATGAAATCCTGTCTATGTGCCAAACTGTGAAGCACATAGAAGATACTATCGTCTTTTTCGCGTGGAAAAGGAGAGGCATATATCATGGAAATGCCCTCAGATGCTCCTGCTTTTCCTTGCCCAGATAGACAGATACCCTTTCATGTGCAAAGATAATGTTAGGTTTCTGATTTCCTCAATTAAGACCCTGCCCTACCCAATTCATTTGGAGGTGCATTTATATCTCTTGTCACTCCCACTCAAAACACCTACACCACAAACTGTTAACCATCGATATCCATTGTTTAAAGAAAAATGATTTCTTAACAAAGTTTTCTCGACAAACTTTTGATAATATGTTAGGAATCCAAATTTGAGTCTAAGTTACGCATCGATTAAAAATAAGAAAGTAGAGCATTATATAAGAATAAAGACCCACAAATTTCATTGTCTTAAAATTTTGAGTTGAGAATAATGTAAATGCCTTATGTAGTTAGACTCAGATTTTATTGGTGTTGTATTTTTCCGGTAAAACTTCTTTGTAAACCTAACAAATGATAATTTGATATAACTTGAGATCCATAACGAGATTTTAGATTTTTTAATAGATACTATTTCAATTACTAAGTAAAACTGTTTGTGATCGGAGTTTATGCAGTGATATTTGAGTATTAATTAATAAGATGTCCTTGACGTTTTTGTTCCTTGAGTCTGAGAATCTCTCCCTATTCTATCACTCTTATCCAACTAACAGTACCTAAGTAATGCTACTAAAGTGATGGCTAAGAGAAATATGATAATAGGCCTATAAAGTTTGTTGGGCCGTTGGGGATGCATGTGCTGGTCTCTGGCCTACAAGATTAGCGGTTGGGAATCTCAACCAGAACCATCGCATGTGCATTCGATTTGGCACTTGTTCTGTGACTTTAAGGAAATAACCCCACCACTGTGCCTGTCAGAAACCAGATCATGCTTATAAATACACACCCCTCTATGGGCTAAACCATTCAGCATCACAGCAGAGCAGAGCAAATTAACTGCACATTCCTCTCTTCAACCAAGGAATTTCCAATGGCACTCCATGCATCTTCTTTTGTCCTACTTCTCATTTCTATCCACCTTCACATGCACTTAAAGGGTGCCTTTGCTGACTACGGCGGTTGGCAGGGTGGTCATGCCACTTTCTACGGTGGCGGTGATGCTTCCGGCACAATGGGTGAGTTTAACTTTTGTCTTTATCTATCTCCAAACAAATTTACTCAGTATTCAGAACCACTTCATGTAAAACACACTCAGAATCTGAGACTTTTAGTAAACATAACTTTGACATTGTTTTTATCTTGTTTTGTAATTTTTGACCCTGTTGTTTGATGCGTGCAGGAGGTGCATGTGGGTATGGGAATTTGTACAGTCAGGGATATGGAACTAACACTGCAGCTCTAAGCACTGCATTGTTCGACAATGGCTTGAGTTGTGGGGCATGTTTTGAAATGAGGTGTGATGATGACCCAAGATGGTGCAAGCCTGGCACCATTGTTGTTACTGCTACAAACTTCTGTCCTCCAAACTTTGCTTTGCCGAACAATGATGGTGGTTGGTGCAACCCTCCTCTACAACACTTTGATATGGCAGAACCAGCCTTCCTTCAGATTGCTCAATATAGAGCTGGAATTGTGCCTGTGGCATTTCGAAGGTACGTGACCAAGCCATTAACAGAAACTGTGTTTGCATTTTCCACACCATGGTGTGGAGTGTACAAACTTCATCCATGCACAAAAAAACTCGTAAACAATTCCCACATTCATAATTTCTGTATTTATAATAAAGTAAAAGTCTCACCCTCTTTATAACAAATTCAATAAATTATCTATTTTAAAATGGTTAACCCTTGTAAAAGAAAATAACCAAAAAGAGAAACAATTTTTTCCAAATGTTTTCTGTATTGAGATCTTTGATATTGATGGGAAAGAGCATATATAATTTGATTTAACTTGTTCTAGTTTCCTACCAACCTACCTACTTAAAACCTCTTCTTTTTTTTATTTGGTGGTGATGATGACAGGGTGCCCTGTGTGAAAAAGGGGGGAATAAGATTCACAATCAATGGACACTCTTACTTCAACCTGGTTTTGATCACCAACGTCGCGGGTGCAGGGGATGTCCATGCAGTCTCCATCAAAGGGTCCAGGACTAGCTGGCAACCTATGTCAAGAAACTGGGGACAAAATTGGCAGAGCAACTCCTACCTCAATGGACAAAGCCTATCTTTTCAAGTCACCGCCAGTGACGGTAGAACTGTAACAGCCTTCAACGTGGCACCAGCTAACTGGCAGTTTGGTCAGACCTTCCAAGGGAGTCAGTTTTAGGAGAAAACAAATCACATGTTATTAACTTTATTTTGGTAAATTAAAAAATGTGATTACCTATATATTGTGTGAAAATTAATCCCCAACGGGATAATAATTGAAGAGGTTTTAGGTGTTGTTGATGCCACAAAAATGTTAAGAGAGGCATTGATTATGGAAAGTAGCTGAGGTGATTTATATATGGCATAATATATAAATTAGAGCACCCACTAGGGACTTCACAAATGTACTGTTATATTGAATATTCAATTCCAGTTACTACTACTTTCATCTAATCCTTAATTTTCCACACGTTTCAAGACTAAAAATGAATGAAAAATCAATATGTGATCAAAATTTTAATTTAACCTCTACATTTTTATAAAATATGTGAGTCGATCTATAATAAGATTTACTTATTTATCAAGTGTTATCTCTTATTTATGAAATAAAATGCCTGAACGTGGCTGTAAGATTAGACTATAAAGAAAATTAAATTTCAGTCATATTTTTCCGGTTTGAAAAAAAATATTAATAATTTTTTTTTGTTTTTAATTTGTTGTATAAATAAAGGAAAACATGAACAAAAAGACTTTTTGAGAAGTGTAGATTTATTGTCCTTAAAAATTTATTTGCGGTGTATTGTGTAAGTCCCACGAGATACAATCGGATTTTGTCGAGAATCTCAAAACTAGCAAGTATTTTTATGGGTGGCAATAGGGGTTGATCTGGTCTATTTAGGCCAACCTGCACTTGGCTCGCAAAATCTGGGTCAGGCTGCTCTGCCTCACATTTTCAATGCGAGCTGAAAAATCTAGCCCGTCCCACATAAGTGCAAGCCCGTGGGCCTGAGGGTCAGCCCACTTTTCTTTTAAAAAAAGATCTTATGATAAAACTTTCCATGTTTAACAAATTGGGAAAGTTTAACTTCTTCACAAAATTAAGCAAAGATTTTGAAAAGTTGGATATAAATTGATAATTTAACATTTTCATCGTATTCATATTCGTACTTTGACATACATGATGTATTCTTCAAATTTTAGGACATTCAAAAATACATAATACTTGTCTTTTCCAGTCATACAAGAATTTGGAACCTTCATGCAGGAATCCAGAAGGAAAATAACCAATATACATAAGTGCAAGTTCTTTTTTTAAAGCGGGCTGCTTCGCAGGCCGGGCTATAGCAGGCCTGCGGGTTCAATGTCTCAGCTCGCCCCGGGCATTTTTTGCAAGCCCGCCGAGCCATGCCCTTATTATCACCCTGAGTATTTTTTAACCAACACTACAAGAAAACTATCAAATATTGACAAATTTTTTGACTAAAAAATATGTTTATAGACCAATTTAGAAACCAAGTTTTTAATTAGAAACTAATTTAGACACTAATTCTTTTGCTAGCCAAACCTAGGTAGCTAATGTTAGTGACCAATTCATAAAAGAAACTATTTTAGTTATCAATAATTTTTAGTTTATAAATTGGTATCTAAATTGTGAAAAAGACAAAATATATCTATCTTAAAAGAAACATAAAACCATCCTAAATCTTTCCAAGTAACACATTAATGAATACAACTAAGATGTTTGATCAAACATGAATAATAAGTATTTTTCACATTTATTAATTGATTCAAATCTGCTCATGCTAAAAGTTAGAGTCGAGACGAGTCATCCCATATTAAAAGTCGAGTTAACTCAAGTTCAAGAACAATCGAATTATCTCAAATCTAATTGAATCATATCTATCTTAATATGAGTCTAACTCATACAACTCGACCTATAGATCGATCAAACCTATAGAACTTTTATTGATATTTTATCTTCATAAACTTTTTCTTGTATAAACCTTTTAATTTTATGTGTTTTTTTTCTTCTTATCCTTGTGGGCTTTTTCACCGGTGGCAAATCTACGTACTAATTAAGTTTTAAAAAATAATCTAACATCAATATAAAAGTTTAATAGCACTTAAGTAAGATTAAGAGTTTCTAGGTAAGAGTAACTTAAACGCCCATAGACTTTTAAAGGCACACCTTGATTTTCTAGGAACTCTTAAACAGCTTCTAATATATAAACTAAAAAATTATCATCTAAACTTGTTCAAACAACTAAGAAATTCCTATTTGCTGGTTGATTAAATAAGATGAGTACAAAAATCTCACACTTAAACGAAAAGAGTAAAAAGTAAACATTTTCATTGTGCAAAATAGGGAACTTACCTGAATTAAGATTATGATTAAAAGAATTTGATTTATACTCAATTCCTTCTAAATTTTGGAGTTGGTGAAGAAGATAACGGATGATTAGTCTATAAATTGAAAAAATGTACAAAAAGTTTTATTTTTTATTTTTGGAAAGATGAAGTATATAACAAACAAGGAATAATTTCTTTTTTAAAGTACTTAAAACCTTCTTATAAAAGGACAATTTTATTTTTCATTTGACGAGTCTATTTTCATAAACCTAAACAAATTGAGTATCACATAAGTTATTTTTTGTATCGAAAAAATAAAAAATTAAAACTTTTTTTTGCATAGTATATAATTTGAGTATTTTCCTTGTTTTCTTTCAATCCATTAGACTATAATTAATCTCATCTATGACATAGTAAAATTAACTTAGCAACTTTTAGCACGTATGAGTCAATTGTAATAGTTTAGGTTTAAAAATTAAAACCATAAATATACTTCACCAATTTATCTTTAATTTAGTTTAAGGGTTTTTTTAGAAACCAATCAACACAATACATTTTCTTCATTTTAATTTTAATAAAAATATTTATAAAACTTTTCCTTGTAGCAATTTTTTGTACATCTTACCCTGTTGAAAATAACGTTTGAATAGAGAAATAAGAAAAATTCTAAAAATTCAACGGTCAAACAGAATTAAAGAAGTAATTAGAGCGGTCAAAATGGATTGAAACTCGCGAGTCAACCTGACTTATCATGGGTTTGGGTCGAGTTGGGTTTAAATTTTTTACAAATTTTAATACGGGTTAATTTTTGACCCGACTCACCCGGGTTGAACCTGTGGTGAACCGCGTTGTGTCACTAACCCGCAAATAAAGGGTCACACAAATATTTTTTGTGTTAAGTTAGACTTTGTATTTGGTTCATGTTAGTTTTTTTTTTTAGCCAACACATAGATAATTTGTATTTTTGTAATTTTGGTTTGTATTTGAATTGTATTAAAGTTTATTTAAATTTTAATTAGAATTATAATTTAGTTTTGACTAAAAAAAATAAAAAATTATAATTTTTTTGAATTAAGTGAGCCTGTGAGCTAACCCGTTTAATCCACTAACCCGCAGTGGGCTGGATCGAGTTGAAATTTTTGTTGACTCGTTAATATGTAAATCAGGTTGGGTTGGCTCACTAAATGATCAACCTGTGATGAGTCGAGCTGGATCGGACCGAGTTACCGTTTTGACAAATCTATAAATAATGAATATATTTACGATAAATAATAAATAATTAAATCATTAAAACTTATTATCTGTCATACTACTCGAGGATCGAAAAATTATGTTTTGAAAGTATAAATTAAAGAAAACTATCTTTATTTATTAAATTAGTAGTTAGCATTTTGTTAATTGTGAGTGAATTATTACTTTTCCTTCTAACTTTATCACTTTCTCAAACTTATAACTCCTTTATTAAATAAAGAAACTAATTTATAAACCAGAAATAAAATAAATAATAATGAAATGTTTGAATTGTACAACTGTGCTTGTTAAACTATTCACCAATTGTTTCCTATAAATTGAGGTTTCCTATTGCACCTTCAACTTCAAACAAGAGTAATAGAAAAGAGGATTCTCCTGTTTAAGGCACTTGCAATGGCACATGCATATTCAACTGCATTGCTTCTTCTGATTTCTGTGTTTGCTGGAACGCAGTTGCAGGGTGGTGCCACTGCTACCGATGGTGCTTGGGAGGGTGGCCATGCTACTTTCTATACTGGTTCTTCTAAAACCATGGGTACGTTTAGTTAACACTTTTTTTATTTCTTGGTTTTGTGTTTGATATTAGGTTTGTTCACTGAACGAGGCCTAATATGGTCTGGGATGTGTGTTTCAAAAAAATTAAATTAGTTTCTAACTGTCTTTTAATATTGTTTTACAAGAAATATACTACTTTTTCTACTTTAATAAATATAGTTTTATAATTTTTTTAATTGATGTGTAGATATTTATTTTTAACTTTAAAAATGGTATACAAAGTAAAAGATTTGTAAATATGATTTGATGTGTACCTAATATATGACTTTATTTGGAAATATGATCTGATGTAGATATTTAGTTCTTAGGGCATTTTTATTGAAAATTTTGTTCTCCACATAACACAGTGTGTCCTTTTAATTACTAATTACATAGATAATACAGTTTACTGTGTAAGTTAAGTTCATTATTTGGTTTCTCAAAATTAGAATTTTGAATTTTGACAGGGTGTAAGCTGAGAACTGATTCATAAACTATATTTTTTTTTTTCATTTAAAAAAATGTGTGATAAAGCGTGATTAAAGAATATCATAAAAGGCAATGTAATTATAAATAGAGATGGTGGCGTTTAGTAAAAAGGTTTTGGCATTATATATACGCAGGAGGTGCATGTGGTTACGGGGATGTGATCGCAGAGGGATACGGAAGTGACACTACAGCTCTAAGCACTGCTTTGTTCAACAATGGGTTGTCTTGCGGAGCATGTTTTGCAGTTAGGTGTGTTAATGACGCAAAATGGTGCAAACCTGCGACTGTTGTTGTCACTGCTACGAACCTCTGTCCTCCAGGTACTTGGTGCACCCCTCCTTCACTGCACCTCAACTTGGCACAATCACCCTTCCTCAAAATTGCTCAGTACACTGCTGGAATTGTGCCTGTGCAATTTAGAAGGTAAACTTCTTCGTCAATTATTCCTACTATACTAATAGATTTACATCGTTTAAAAAGCAATACCTAAAATAGTTTATTTCGTATTCTATATGTATTATAGAATCTTTAGTTTTGGTTTTTTTTATGATGAAAACAGGGTGTCTTGTGTGAAAAAGGGAGGAATAAGGTTCACAATTAATGGACACTCTTACTTCAACCTGGTTTTGATCCACAACGTCGCGGGTGCAGGGGATGTCAATGCAGTCTCCATCAAAGGGTCCAAAACTGGTTGGCAACCCATGTCAAGGAACTGGGGGCAAAATTGGCAGAGCAACTCCTTCCTCAATGGACAGAGTCTCTCTTTTCAAGTCACCACCAGTGACCGTAGAACTGTCACAAGCTACAACGTGGCACCGGCTAATTGGCAGTTTGGTCAGACCTTCGAGGGACGTCAGTTTTAGACTGTGCAATGTGGGGTAGCTTAATTGAATAGCTAGCTAGTAGGTGCTACCACCATTCACTGTACCGTTCTAAAAAAATATTGAATTTTAATTAAAAAGCTTTCAATGTCTTATTCCTATTCTTTTTCGATGTCTCATTCCTATTTCATCCTTTTAGTTTAATATACGTTTTTTTTTTCACTACACTCAATTATATTTGTTTGTGGCTTGTGATTATCAACCCATAACCACATTCACGAGACTCAATTTACTTATTCAATATGGTTGGGTTTTTATTAGTTTCTTTATAACTTTGGACTCTATTATTTGTGAAGTTTTATAATTATATATATATATATATATATATATATATGGAATAAGATATATTATTTTTGTAATGATAAATATTATGATTAAAAAATAACATGAATATGAATTTGTTTTAAAAAATAACAAAGTATTAAGTGCAAGCTGCTGATTTTCTAAGCTAACTTCTACATAATAAATATTCACAAGCAAAAACTTATTACAAGAAACTTTAAACAAATATATAATAGAATAATTTTTTCTAATTATTTGCTTGAAAGTTTCATGCAATTGTCATCATCAAAATCTTGCAACACAAATTTTCTTACTTTACCGACACACAAATCTCGACTGTTACTACTCATAGGTAGCTTGAAAAAACATATAAAAATGAATATAAAAGAGTAGAAATATAAACAAATAGGAAATAAGAAAATTAAAGTCATTTATCAAGTACTTGAAGAACGTAGAAAATAATAGAAATAACTTACCTCAACACAAGAGCCAAATAGGAAGCTGAAATAAATTCTTTGAGCATTGAAATCACAAATCATAAATAGAAAATACCAGTTCATGAAATGAAATGGGGTTAAGAAAATGTATAAAAACACATATTTAAAAGTACTCGTATTGGAATTTGTGAAAAATGCAACATACATATAAGTAGAGGTAAATTAGTATTAACAAATACATAAACTCGCAAACATCAGGTTAAAAACCAATTTGGGAACAATGTCGAAGAAAACTGTAAAACTTTACAAAGGTAAATTAGTTTTATCAAAGGTTCAAATTTGGGAATAGTGTGTAATAAAACATTAAAAATTTTCAAATCATAAAAATATTTGGCAAACCATATTTAAAAAACCATATACGGCTCAAGAAGCATGTAATTGTACTGGCACAGTTTCCATCTCAACTGCAATTTAAAAAATTTAAAGAATCATGAAACATGACAATGTACCAACCAATTAAAAATATAATAATAGGGCAAATAACGGTAAGAAAACCGATTTTAAAATTTAAATAGCTCCAAAAATTTTAAATGCTTACATTTTAGATAAATAAACCAAAATATTTACGAATTTAAATGAAAATCTTAAATAATTCAAAAATATTTCAAGATAATAACTACAAAGAAATTTAAAATTTAAATATTATCATACCTTTAAGTTCATATCCAATTCATAAAGTTTAAACATAAATCCCAGCTCTTACTACTCATAAATAGTATTAAGAACCAAATAGAAATGAATATAAATGAGTAGAAATATAAACAAATAGGAAATAAGAAACTACAAGTTATTTTAAGTACTCTAAGTACAAAGGAAAGAATAAAAATGACTTACACATGCAAGAGCCAAATAGGAAGAAAAAATGAATTTATTGAAAAATCGTAATAATACATCTTTAAAAGTATTTGTATTGAAAATTGTAAAAAAATCATAATATATATATATATATA
>Ga0099822_1010204_pt1 | contig 11689 bp, 3 predicted proteins | sample CowpeawhiteBW_FD_76839 | JGI IMG/M metagenome (GOLD analysis project Ga0099822, IMG submission 76839) | Root nodule microbial communities of legume samples collected from California USA - Cow pea white BW | ecosystem: Host-associated > Plants > Roots > Nodule | place: USA: California | collected... | reverse complement strand
CCTCCTCAAGAACTTCCCACTGCTACGCTCCACGCGATGCCACCTGTCGTTCTTATCTTCTTTCTCGACATTCCTCTCTCCGCTTATCTGAAGAACATTATCATCTTCGATCTCCACCTTCACTTCCTCCTTCTTCAGTCCTGGAATGTCAGCCCTGAACACGTGTGCCTCTGGAGTCTCCTTCCAATCAACACGAGTGCTCACAAATGCAGAATTTTCTCGACCAGATTCAGGAAAAGGAAAATCCTTGAAGGGATCCCACACATCCAGAGAGAATGGATCGAAGACGTTGCTTCTTCGCCCACCGAACAACCTTGGAATTATCGACATGCTTATGAGTATGATCCTTGGCAGAGATTTATAACTTCACACAGGCTGTAGCTTGATCGAACTCAGGTAACTCACTCTTGTTTGATGCATTGATATTTATAGGAAGTGAAAGGATAACGTAGTATGTTCCAGAATATTCTGTTATCCGCTTTGCTTCGTTCTTTCCGGTTCCATATCATCCTCCAAACGTCGGTATTTATTGCGCATGATCCAGAAGGTTCAAGTCTTTTTTATAATATTATGTTCTTTATTATTGACATTAATTTTTATCCAGCATTTTAATATTATAATGCTCCATTATTATGGTTAAGTTTGATGCAAAATTTAAGAATTTAAGTTTTTTTATTAATTTTTATTTATTATAATAAAATGTACTGTATTTTTCAATTAAGTTTTTATTATTTATTTTTTCCTTATGATTGTTACTGTATTTAAGTTTCATATTTAAGTTTTAAATATTTGTAAATTATTATGAAATTTTATGATTAATACAAATCATAATTAATTTTTTTATTTTTATTAAAAATGTTGAATAAAAAGATATTGTCATCGTCACCAAAATTAATTGTAGGACAATAATTTTTTTATTGTTGGAGAAGATGATATGAAAATTATTAAGAAATAATTTTTATCTTTTTACATTAAAAGTAATCATTTCATATTATTTATAAAATTTTACGTATTTTAAATATATTGAGATAATGAAGCAAAAGGATGTAATTATGCCACATTATTTAGTTAATAAAAATTTTAAATTATTAAGATTTAATTTAAAATTTTAAAAAAATGTAATTACTCAATAAAATATTTTTTAAATAGAGACTTAATTAAAAATATCTAATAGACCTAAACTCAATTAAATATATTATAATTAATAAAAGTCTACTAAAATAATAAGCAAATGTTTACATTAAATAAATTTAAAAATACAATTACATTACAAAAATATTTGTATTTTTTAAAACATGTGTACCTAACACCGTAAAAGTGAAACAAATCGGACTATAGAGAAAATTTCAATCACCTGAATATTTTGTAACTATTTTTAGGTATGGTGGTAAACTTCATTTATACAAAACTTTTGTTGATTTCAGTTTTTTATTTTTATTTTTTGGCAAAGAATCCAATAGTAGCCCTTTTGGCCCCTAAATATGTTATGAAAAAGAACTAATAGTCAAAAGTAGAAAAAGAAAAAGATTTCGGTGCAAAATTTAGATTATTTAGGTATTTTTTTAAAAATATTTTAGACATCGAAGGATTTTCTTAATATGAAATTTGGTGGTTATTTTACAGTATTTATTGTCAACATATAACTAGGGATGACAATATGGGTCTGCCTGGCCCGTTTAGGCCCGACCTGCATTTGGTCCGCACAATACAGACTATCCCGTATTTTTAATGCGAGCTGAAATGTCTAACCCATCCTGCATAAATGCGGGGCCTGTGAGTTCGCGGGCCAACCTGCTTTTATTTATTTTTAATTCTTATAATGAAACTTTCAATGTTCAAAAAATTATGAAACTTTAAGAAATTCATAAAATTATTAAAACATATTTTGAAAAGTTGGATGATAAATTGGTAATTCAACATTTTCATCATATTCATATTCGTACTTTGACATATAAGATATATTCTTCAAATTTTAGTACATTAAACAATATATAATACTTGTATTTTCTAATCATACAAACATTTAGAACGATAATGTAAGAATATAGAAAAAAGTAACTGATATACACAAGTGCAAATTTTTTTTTTATACGAACTTGCGGATTAATCTACGCAAACTGCAAGCTTCCACGAATCTAAGGGTTCACTATCATAACCCATCCTATATTATTTTTGCGAGCTTGCAAATTATTCCATGGACTAAGCTCATATTGCTATCCGTACATATAACAATACCAAAATCAAGTCTAAAATATTTATGAAAATATATGCAATTAAAGCGAAATATATATATTGATAGTCTTGATTACCATTTATTTACGTGGTTCAAATATGTTATTCACTAAAAAAAGTTTCCAATAATAATTAATTTTGATGATAAAAAATAATTATGATGAACTTCATTAATTGATCTCTAAAATCACTAACTAATGTTAGTGAGGTCCCTAACTAGTCTTGACTACCAACAAAATTTTTATCACTACAATTACATGGTTACCAACAAAATTTTTATCACTACAATTACATGGTTAGTATTTAATAGTGTAATGTATAAGTCTAAAACTTACTGATGTCAAATTGTTTTCTATATTTGACATTTCATTTGTAAATCTTATATTTGAACAAAAATGAGAGGAAATAATGCCTATTATTGATAACACATCTCATTACATTTTTTCTAGCTTACGCAAGAAGCTAACAAGAAGCCATTAAACTACTTCATGAATTCTTATGTGCGTGGTGAAGATAAATGATGTTCGCTGGGAAGAGTAAGTTGAAAAACTGAATTTCAATAAAAGGGTTAAGTGCAAGAGTAGCGAATTAAATGTTAAAAAGAGTATATGAAAGTCCGAATTGGGTAAGAAAGTCTGAAATTCAATTACTCTTCTCCTTTCCTTCGTCTGCTTCTGCAAATTCTTGCTTTCAGATATTATGAAACTTCTACAATTTCAAAAGTTACTCCAAAATATTCTTACAACCAAAATTGTTAATAAGAAATTTTATTCCTGAACAACCATTACATGTATTTTACACCATCTTTATAACATCAATCACACACAAAATCCTTACAAAACATAACACACAAATAATAACACTCGATTTTCAACGAAGGAACTGATTAAGCTTAACCAGAAATTTCAATGGCCTTCACTTCAGACTTCTTAACCTCTTCCTTTGGAACAGTGACAGTGAGAACACCATTTTCCATAGAAGCCTTCACTTTGTCCACTTTTGCATTCTCAGGCAATCTGAACCTCCTCAAGAACTTTCCACTGCTACGCTCCACACGATGCCACTTGTCGTTCTTATCTTCGTTCTCAACATTCCTCTCTCCGCTTATCTGAAGAACATTATCATCTTCAATCTCCACCTTCACTTCCTCCTTCTTCAGTCCTGGAATGTCAGCCGTGAACACATGTGCCTCTGGTGTCTCCTTCCAATCCACACGTGTGCTCACAAATGCAGAATTTTCTCGAGCAGATTCAGGGAAAGGAAAATCCTTGAAAGGATCCCAGACATCCAGAGAGAATGGATCAAAGACGTTGCTTCTTCGCCCACCGAACAACCTTGGAATTAGCGACATGCTTTTATAACACTTTAAACAGAGTTTTGAAACTTCAGAGACTGTAGCTTGATCGGACTCAGGTAACTCTCTTCGTGTTTGATGATGTGTATTGAACTGATGCATTAATATTTATAGGAAGTGAAAGGATAATGTAGTATGCTCCAGAATATTATGTTCTCCGCTTTGCTTCGTTCTTTCCGGTTCCATATCATTCTCCACACTTCTGGACTTATTGCGCATAGTCCAGAAGGTTCAAATCTTTTATTATATTATTAGTTTTTTTTATTGATATTATTTTTATTCAAGCATTTCTATTATTATAGTGGTTCATTATTATGGTTAAGTTTATGATAAATAAAAAATGTTTAATTGAGTTTTATGAATTTTAATTTATTAATAACTGTACACTGGCTTGTATATGATTTTTTAAATATATATAATAGTATTTTAGTATGCGATAATAATATAATGTTATTAAATAAATTTATATTTATTAAAAATAAAATGAAAAGTAAGAAGTTAAAAGTACAGTAAAATAAAGAGAAAAATTAATTGTTGATGAATGAAAAAATAAACAGTTTTATAAAAAATAGATAAAGTTAACCATTAATTTTAAAAAATTTAATAAATAATTATATTATAAAGGGTAGAATTGGTATTATAAAATGTAGACGAGAGAATCTCTTTATATATTGTTATAGATTAAATATATTATATTTTGTAATTAAATTTGTATTATATTTTTTAATTAAATTTTAATTCTATTTTTAATTAAATTAAGTGAGTGATATTTTGACATGTTATTTACTTGTATCTACTTGTTAATTAATATAAAATGATAAGTACTTTCTATTATTTTATTAAAAATGTGTTGATGTTAACAAATTATTGGTATTATAAACATTAATTCTAGTGATAATAATTTTTTTATTACTATAGGTGATGATAAAAATTATTTAAAAATATATAGTTTTATTATATTGTTTGTTTTTTAATTAAAACTAACAGTTATCGTTTTGTATTAAAAATAACATTATTTTATATTATTTACAAATATTTAAATTTTTTTCAATACATATAGAAACAAACAAGTAGAATATAATAATCACGTATTTAATTGATAGAAAAATTAAGTGACAATAATTCAATTTAAAAATATAAAATTTTAAATATTCAATAAAATAATTTTCTTAGTAAAAATTTGATTAGAAATATATAAATTTACAACAAATTTAAAATTTAACTCACGTACATTATAATCAATAAAAGTTCACCAAAATAATGAAAATATCTTTTAAATAAATTCAAAAATATAATTACATTACAAAAATATTTTATATTGACTTATATACATTGATTTATCACGTTTCTTATGAGTTTTTGACAACATTTTTAGGTGAATAGAAGAAATAGTTGGCATAATTTTACCACTAAACTACTATTTAATTAGATAAGAGAACAAGACATATAAAATCTTTTTAGTGCTCAAATCATTTCTAAGAACATCACATATCCTTTAATGTTTGGTTAATATTGTGATACACAATTTTCATTTACTACGTCAAATGTCATTATTTTAAAAAGAGCTTTTAATAATGATTAAAAAAAGGGTTCAAAAAGGACTTTAGTGGTTAATAAAGGTTTTGTTATAAGATAATTTGACCTATCATTTTTTTAAGGAAGTTATGATGATAGTTGAAACTCTTTCGAATAATTACAAATTAATACAACAAATTTTTAGATTTGTGAGGAAAAAATTCTTAACTAATCTTTCGTTGAAACCTCACAAAATGATTTAAAGAAGGATTAGCAAGAAAATAGTGAGGACATTGAACCATAACTAAATTATAAGTAGTTAATCAGTCAAGAATCATAACTAATCTCTAACAAATTTGTTGTAACTAATAGCAAACTTTGTAACAAATCCCTATATAATTCTTATCAAAATGTTTGTAGCTAATCCCTAACAAAATGTTTGTAGCACATCCCTAACAAACTACTTGTAGCATATCCCTAACAAAGTCTTTGTACCAGATCCCAAACTAATCCCTAACAAAGTGATTGTAACAAATCTCTTGCTAATCCTTAGCAAAATGTTTATAGCAAATCCCTAGTAAAATGTTTGTAACAAACTACTTGTAGCAAATCTCCAACTAATCCATAGAAAACTCTTTGTAGCAAATTCCTAACTAATCCTTAGCAATGTGGCTATCGTAAATCTCTCACTAATCTCTAACAAAATATTTGTAGCAAATCTCAAATTAATCCCTATCAAAGTGGTTGTAGCAAATTCCATCATGACAAGATATTTCATGCTTTTATTATTTTTGTACCTTACAAAATGCATTTAATTATCAATATCTAATCTTGTCAACCAATTTATATGAAACATGCCAACTTTTATCGCATTCAAAATAGTCAAAGGCAAAAACATAATGAAAGTTTTTAAGCATTACAAATAGAACAATTGTCAACATATATGATTAAAATTAAAATAAAACAATATCATCTTCATATTTTGTTTTCTACATGTTTCTTGATTGAGATATATCTTTAAAGTATGGAATATTTGTGACTTGAAAAACTTCATTTGTGTTTGTATTTGTGTTTATATTTCCACTTGTACTTGCATTTGTGCCTGCATTTGTGTTTGTAGTTATGCTTAAAATTGTGCATGCATATTTGTTTATGCTTTCAGGTGAACTTGCATTTATTGTGCATATATCTTTATTTGTGCTTATAACTTTATTTGTAGTTACTTTTGAGATTCTGTTTGTAAATTTATTAGGTCTGCATATGTTGGTGCATTTGAAAGATGTGTGTAGCTATTATTAGAGAGTTATATACAAATATTTCTCCACATCAAATAATGTTTTTCCGTAATAATTTCTACACCTTGTATAGGGACGGAAAATGTGCCTTGTTCCATAAACAATTATTGAGTCTCTAATAATTATTCGAATAAAATCATTAATTCCATTTCTAAATTTTTTACTTATTAACTAAATGGATCCTCTCTTTACAATATCGATATCGATATTCTATTAGGATAACTTATCATTAGTTTTATTCAAATATCTATTGACCAATAATTAAGAAATAAAAATAAATATTTTATTGTTAAATATAATAAATATAGTCTTTTTATTTATTTTTTTTTGAGCGATTTCTAATATTAGTTAAACTTACTTTATCTATCTTTTTAAGATACTTCTATGAGTTTAGTTTTTTATTTTTCTCATCATAAAAAAATCAATATTTAGATTGTATCCGTTACTCATATAAATAATTAACTATTTATATCCTCTCCTATTCACCATAAATCCCAGTAATCATGTTAAATAAAGTTTGATCGTTTTATTGCTTTTAGTTGTATTTAATGGTGATAGAATAAAAATTAACAAAGTCATTGTTACACTAAATTAAACACTAATATTCTCCGTAACTTATTCTTTAGTAAGAAAAATAATATATAATCAGAATTTATTAAATATGATTATTATGTTTATTTTGAATGAGAAAATCCAAATTCAATAGATGAAGTAATGTTTTTTAAATATTTTCATACGATATAAAGTCAGACTCTAAAAATCTTACTTTAGTGTATTTGATATTTGTTGAACTAAAAAACTCATAATTAGAGATATTTCCTAAAAAAAATTATTTATTATTATTATAAACATGATAATTATCTTTTAAAAAAAATTAAGTAATATTTTTATTTATTTTTTATGGTAAAAATGATAATTATTTAATTTTATCCATTAAAATACTATGTTTTAATTTGTTATACTCATAACATGATGAACAAACTGCCATAGAACTTCTCTTCAAATTTCTTTATCCACTCTTTCAAATTCTTCTCTTCACCATCTCCTTAAATTCTTTCACGCACTTTGTCTCAAATAATTTCTCGAATCCAAACATCATGGAATAGAAAGGTGTATCAAGGAATAGTACTGAGGCCAAATACAATAGTATAGCTTCTGCTGTCACCGACTTTTCATTGCTGTTATTGCTCCTACATCAGTTACATATACCTCATTCTACTCTAACCTGATTATATAAGTCAAGCACTTAGACATGAGGGTTGATAATGATAGCGCCAAATAATAAGATGAAAAATTCAGTTGCAATAAAAGGGTAAAGTGGAGCTGAATTCGTTTGCAATGTGAAGAACAGTATACGAAACTGAGAATTGAGTTAGTTCAAAGGAAAGCCTGAAATTGAATAGTAATTACTATTCTCTCAGTAGTATTCATTTCCATTACTTCATCTAATTCTGCAAATTTTTGCTTTCAGATCTTGTTCCGCTTCTTTAATTTCAATACTTACTCCAAAGTATTCTTACACACCAAAGTTATCAAAATGAAATTTTATTTCTCAGCATCCATTATATGCATTTTACAACATCTCTGTAGCATCAATCACACACAAAATCCATACAAAATATAAAACTCAGCTAAGTAACCAATTAAGCTTAACCAGAAATTTCAATGGCCTTCACTTCTGGCTTCTTAATCTCTTCCTTGGGGACAGTGACAGTGAGAACACCATTCTCCATAGAAGCCTTCACTTTCTCCACTTTTGCATTCTCCGGCAATCTGAACCTCCTCAAGAACTTCCCACTGCTACGCTCCACGCGATGCCACCTGTCGTTCTTATCTTCCTTCTCAACATTCCTCCCTCCGCTAATCTGAAGAACATTATCATCTTGGATCTCCACCTTCACTTCCTCCTTCTTCAGTCCTGGGATGTCAGCCGTGAACACGTGTGCCTCTGGGGTCTCCTTCCAATCCACACGGGTGCTCACAAATGCAGAATTTTCTCGAGCAGATTCAGGGAAAGGAAATTCCTTGAAAGGATCCCACACATTTAGAGAGAAAGGATCGAAGACGTTGCTCCTTCGCCCACTGAACAAACTTGGAATTAGCGACATGCTTATGATTAAAATACTTAACAGAGATTTGAAACTTCGCAGTTGTAGAGCTATCGTAATCAGGTAACTCTTTCTTGTTTGATGATGCGGGTGAAACTGATGAAGTATTTAAAGGAAGTGAAAGGAATGTAGTATGTTCCAGAAGATTTCGTTCTCACGTTGCTCGATTCTTTCCCAATTTCTGTGTCCGCAAACTTCTGGAGTTATTCCGTATGTTCTAGAAGGTTTCTGTCTTATATTATATTTGTGTTTTTTTGTTGTTGATATTAGAATATATTATATAACCAATAAAAATCTAACCGCAGAATCCTACAATACCCAGACACAGAAATATAAATAAAAATCTAACTGCAGAATCCTACAATCCTACAATATATTATATAACCAATACATTATATATAAAAAAAGTCAGAAATAAAACTGAAAATAGTAAAAAATAATAGTTTCTTTAAATAAATTCAACTTTTATTTATCTAGATGGAAAAATATAGTGATTTTTAACTATATTCTTGGGTTAAAGAATTCGACAAAAATATATACATGTGAATAAAGAGTTGAAAGTGAACAAAATATATTTCTAGTGAAAAGTTTATTTGATTTTTTTTTTTTCAAGTGACTTTTTAGTTAGAGTGGGAGAATGCATTTTTGTGAACCTTGTGTTCATTGTCTCTTTATTAAATTATGTAATAGTAACATTTGATTATTATTATTTTCTTTTGGAACTTTTTAGGTATGGTGTGAAATTTCACTTTTTGTGAAACTTGATTGTTAACTATAGTCTTTTTGTAAAAAGAAAAATAATAAATAAATAAATAAATAAATCCAATGCAATTACTCCAATAAAAGAAATATTTTTTAAAATATGTGTACCTAACACCTAAAAGTGAAACAAATAAGAGTTTAGAGAAAAATTTCGATCACTTGAGGACTTCCTAACTACTTTTTAGGTAGGGTGGTAGACTTCATTTTTACAAAACTTTGGTTGTTGATTTTGTTTTTTTGTTTTACCAAAAATCCAATATAACTAGTAGTCAAAAGTAGAAAAAATAGCAAAATTTAGATCATTTAAGTAATTTCTAGAATTTTTTTTAGGCCTTGTGAGAGGTGTGAACTTTGTTATTTTGTTGTATTCACTGTCAATGTATAACAATACCAATATTTATTCTAAAATATTTATGAAAATATATGCAATTAAAGTGTGAAAAGTGAGGATGTGTATTCATGTAAGGTCTTATTATGGTTCAAACATGCTATTCAACATTATTGAAGTGAATGTATAGGGCTAAAACTTGTGATATATATCAAATTGTTTTTTATATTTGACATTTTTTTTAAATCTTATATTTGAATGAAAATGAGGAGAACAATAATGTATATTGTTGATAACATCTTGTTATACTAACACTAAAAAATAAGCATCGTTTAACAACAACTATTAAGCAAACATTTCAATTATAACAAAAGAAACAAGAAAAATTTGATAACACTAAATCAAATATATAATATAACAAGTTTATGAAAAATAAACACCATCAATATTCAATCACGTCCATTCTACCCTATACATAGTTGCATTCAGGTGGATGATGTCTAATGTAAAATTATATCTTACAACATTTAACATGGTATGTACATCCATCCTCATACATCAACTTACTAATTGAATAACATGTGTTTGAGTAAATAGACAAAATTGGATTGGAAAAAATAGATTTCACCAATTGTTTTCTATAAGTAGGAAAATAAATTATTTCTAATAGTGTCATTTAACTTTGTGAAATTGATATTAGATCCTACTTCTATAACACATTTGTAATCAATAAAAACTTGTCCTATTATGATTGCTAGGGTTATTAAAACACAGTAAACATAAAAGTAAATGAATGTAATATTTTCTCTCCGTTTACTATAGTTGAAGGTAATGTCAATGCATTGTGATTGTGAGTTATAAAGAAATGTACAAAGTAAGTAATAAGTTATAAAATTAATCACTATATATTTCATAAGATCAAATTTTGTTCTCATAAATTCGAAATTCAACTTTATTATTTGTTTTTTTTTTCACGGATTAAAATAATTTAAGATTTTGAAAATAATAGAAATTAATCTTGCCTTCAATGTAAAACGATAACTTTTATTGTTTAAACTAAAAAACATACGGTATAATAAAGTTGACATGACTTTTATATCAACACTTAATAAAATTTTTATTATCCAAATAATTTTAATAAAATAATTAAAAATATTTATTATTTTATATTAATCATAAAAGTTTATGCTAATAAAAAATACTTATCATCTTATATTAATCATAAAATTTTATATTAATTAGCAAGTATATAGATAACAAGACAATATATCACTTACATAATATAATTAAAAAGTATAATAAAGTTTTAATTACAAAATATAATATCTTTAATTATTGATAAATTAAAATTTAATTAAACTCAATTAAATTTTCTTAAATTTATTAAAAAACTAACCATAATAATGAACCATTATAATATATTGAAATTCTTGGATAAAAATAATATTAACAAAAATATATATATAAAAAAAAGGACTGGAATCTTCTGGGTTGTGCGCAATGATTACAGAAGTTTGGAGTATGATATGAATCCAGAGAACAGAATATTCTGGAACATCCTAAATTATCCTTTCACTTCCTATAAATACTTCATCAGTTCCACGGTATCATCCATCAAACAAGAAAAGAGTTACCTGGTAAGATCACGTTATAACCTGCGAAGTTTCAAATCTCTGTCGAAAGTGTTATAAGCCTGTCGCTAATTCCAAGTTTGTTGGGTGGGCGAAGAAGCAACGTCTTGGATCCTTTCTCTCTGGATGTGTGGGATCCCTTCAGGGATTTTCCTTTCCCCAGTTCTCTTTCTTCTTCCTTCCCTGAATCTGGTCGGGAAAATTCTGCATTTGTGAGCACCCGTGTGGACTGGAAGGAGACCCCAGAGGAACACGTGTTCAGGGCTGACATTCCAGGACTGAAGAAGGAGGACGTGAAGGTGGAGATCGAAGATGATAATGTTCTTCAGATTAGCGGAGAGAGGAATGTTGAGAAGGAAGATAAGAACGACAGGTGGCATCGCGTGGAGCGTAGCAGTGGGAAGTTCTTGAGGAGGTTCAGATTGCCTGAGAATGCAAAAGTGGATAAAGTGAAGGCTTCTATG
>Ga0099822_1010201_pt1 | contig 11693 bp, 8 predicted proteins | sample CowpeawhiteBW_FD_76839 | JGI IMG/M metagenome (GOLD analysis project Ga0099822, IMG submission 76839) | Root nodule microbial communities of legume samples collected from California USA - Cow pea white BW | ecosystem: Host-associated > Plants > Roots > Nodule | place: USA: California | collected... | reverse complement strand
TTTAAAAATATGTAATTATTTAAAATATAAATTCAAATAAAAAACAATATTAAAGTACAATGTAATAAAATATCAATATAATTTATGAATTTTTTTATTAACATTATTTTCTATTAACAACTTCAAAACAATTTTAAATAAAGTTTAACGTAAAATATAAATTAAAATAAACTTAATCTTGTTAAAAATATTTACTTGAAATATCAATTTTGATAGAAATATTTGTGCCAATTTATATAGAAATTAAATTTGGTTTCAATTTGAAGGGGGACGAAATTGCATCATTTTTACAAAAATTGGGACTAAATTGAGACAAAAAATAAAATAGAGGAACCAAATTGAGAATGAGAAAATGACAACTCCCAAATATGCCATGTGGCACTATGTCCACTTGACACGTGGCAAAATTTTAATTTTTTTAAAAATTTTAAAAAAATTAATAAAAAATAAAAAAAAATCAAAAGATCAAAAAATCAAAAAATCAAAAAATCAAAAAATCAAAAAATCAAAAAATTCAAAAAATTCAGAAGCTGACACGTGGCACTCCATTTAACACTGTTACTTCACCCCTAACGGAAAGAATTTATTGGGTCAAATTTCCCAAAATAGGGACCAGATTGAAATTAAAAATAATTGAGGGACCAAATTCAAATTTTACTACGAAAATGGAGACTAAAATATAATTTAACCAATATAAAAAAAATAAAGGAGAGTTTTTTCAGAAAATAAAAGATCAAGTTAGAAATAAATGAATAAATTTTAACCTGTTTATAGTTTATAATTTATAACAGGTTAAGAAAACATAAAAAAAAGACAAACAAAACAAGTGTAACTAATAATTAAGAAAGAAAGAAAGTGTGACGTTAGTTTCATTTGAGGTTTGTTTCTTAACTGTTAAACCCTAGTGTCTTCAGTGGCGCTGCTACATCAGACCCTCCCTGAGCTCTTCCTCCACCTCCGCCTCCTCTCAAATCACAAATTAATTTCATGGCTCTGCTTTCCAATTCCAAGCTTCTCCGATGGAGACCCTCTCTCCAACCAAACCCTTTCTCTACCTTCTCCACCGCCGAAGTTCTTTCCGACCCGGAACCCTCTCACGGGTCACCCCAACCGGTATCTCAACCCGTTCCCCCTCGCGAGAACAATCTCGAACTCGTCATTTGCCGAATGATGGCGAACCGCGCCTGGACCACTCGCTTGCAGAACTCGATCCGTTCTCTTGTCCCGAGCTTCGATCCTTCACTCGTCTACAACGTCCTCCACGGCGCCACCTCGCCGGAGCACGCGCTCCAATTCTACCGCTGGGTTGAACGCGCAGGCCTCTTCGTCCACACCCCTGACACCACCCTCAAGATCGTCCAAATCCTCGGCCGCTACTCCAAACTCAACCACGCCCGCTGCATCCTCCTCGACAACAAGCGCATCGGCGAGGTCGCCACCGAGGACGCATTCGTCTCCCTCATAGACAGCTATGGCCGCGCCGGGATCGTGCAGGAGTCCGTGAAGCTCTTCCAGAAGATGAAGGAGCTCGGCGTGGATCGCACCGTTAAGTCCTACGACGCGCTTTTCAAGGTCATTCTCCGTCGCGGACGCTACATGATGGCCAAGAGGTACTACAACGCGATGCTGCGGGAGGGCGTGGAGCCCACTCGCCATACGTATAATATTCTGCTCTGGGGTATGTTTTTGTCGTTGAGATTGGACACTGCTGTTAGGTTTTATGAGGAAATGAAGAGTAGGGGTGTTTTGCCTGATGTTGTGACTTATAACACTCTGATTAATGGATATTTTCGGTTTAAGAAGGTGGAGGATGCCGAGAAGTTGTTTGTGGAAATGAAGGAGAGGGACATTGCACCCAATGTGATTAGTTTTACCACCATGTTGAAAGGGTATGTTGCAGCGGGGCGGATTGATGATGCCATGAAGGTTTTCGAGGATATGAAGAACTGTGGGATTAAGCCGAATGCAGTGACGTTCTCCACGCTGTTGCCGGGGCTATGTGATGCTGAAAAGACGGTGGAGGCGAGGGATGTTTTGGGTGAGATGGTGGAGAGGTACATTGCGCCGAAGGATAATTCTGTGTTTATGAAGCTGCTGAGTGTTCAGAGTAAGTCTGGGAATTTGGATGCGGCTGCAGATGTGCTCAAGGCCATGATTAGGCTGAGCATTCCCACCGAGGCTGGCCACTATGGTGTGTTGATTGAGAGCTTTTGCAAGGCGAATGAATATGACAAGGCGGAGAAGTTGTTGGACAAGTTGATTGAGAAGGAAATTGTGTTGCGGCCGCAGAATGCCTTTGAAATGGAGGCCAGTGCTTATAATTTGATGATTGAGTATCTGTGTGATCATGGGCGAACTAGTAAGGCAGAAATGTTCTTCCGTCAGTTATTGAAAAAGGGTGTGCAGGATTCGGTTGCATTTAATAGTTTGATCCGGGGACATTCGAAGGAAGGCAACCCGGATTCTGCCTTTGAGATTATGAAGATCATGGGAAGGAGAGGGGTTCCCAGAGATGCAGATTCTTACAGGTTGCTTATTGAGAGTTACTTAAGAAAGGGAGAGCCCGCTGATGCTAAAACAGCTTTGGATAGCATGCTTGAGAGTGGGCATCATCCGGAATCGTCAGTGTACAGGTTGGTTATGGAGAGTTTGTTTGATGATGGCAGGGTTCAAACTGCAAGCAGAGTAATGAAGAGTATGGTGGAGAAGGGGGTGAAGGAGCATATGGACTTGGTTTCTAAGATATTGGAGGCCCTTCTAATGAGAGGTCATGTGGAAGAAGCTTTGGGAAGAATCGATTTGCTTATGCACAATGGTTGTGAGCCAGATTTTGACCACCTTTTATCTGTTCTTTGTGAGAAAGAAAAGACAATTGCTGCTCTCAAACTGTTGGATTTTGTTCTTGAGAGAGACTGTATCATAGATTTTTCAATATATGATAAGGTTTTGGATGCTCTCTTAGCAGCAGGGAAGACCCTCAATGCGTATTCCATTTTGTGTAAAATTCTGGAGAAAAGAGGATCAACAGATTGGAGAAGCCGTGAAGAGCTGATCAAGAGCCTTAATCTGGAGGGAAACACTAAGCAAGCAGATATTTTGTCGAGGATGTTCAAGGGAACAGGTGGAGGACTTGTGAATAGAGAAGGAAAGAGAAAAGCTACTGTAGCTACATAACTTGTCCTCTCTTCATTTTCTTGTGTTTTAGAGGTGAGAGTTATTACTCCTTTTTTTGGTTGTAATAAGTTACCATATGAGGAAGATTAGTCAAGAATCGTTCTTTATTTCAAATCGAAATTTGCAACTGCTGTGTTCTGACTGACCACATTCTTTGTTTTGGCTCTGAGATTTGTTGTAGCACTCATAACTTTTTTCTTTTTCTTTGTTACTTTTCTATTATATTTTTGTCATCAGTATACACTTGTCAAGGTCTCTAATTATGTTCATTATTTTCAACTGAATTATTTGGATCTTTGAATCTTCTGATTTGTCCCCATCCTAATATCTTCTCAAGTTTACTAGATCATTGAATTTGTTCTTTATATTTCTGTACAAATTCCTCTTCTGTGATGTTGAATCAATTCCAGTTCCAATCACTTCTGTCATCGGCCTATGCTTCTGAGTGCTGACAATGGCACCACCATGCACCTAACATCATCTCTTGTCTTGTATTGTACTGCTAACCGGCAGAGTTTGGTTTTTATAACTCAGATTTTAATACCTGCTACATCATCCCAGAATCTACTTTAGATGTTAATCCCTATTTCAATTCTGCTTTCTACAACTACTGGACTTCTATTTTGCAGCTTCTAAGAAAACGTGATGCAGAGGTAATTGCTTTTTCCTTTTATTTTTGTGAGAAATTTTGTATGTATCTATAAAGTACATTAGACTTCCATTTGGTTTCTAAATTCTAACCCTTTTCAGCTCTTTTCATGTTTCGTACTAATCTGGTTGGCTTACACTAATTAAACTTCCATTTGGTTTTTACACTCAGTTTTTATGAGGCATATGATTACTCATTGGACTTTTAGTTTGTTTTTATGTTACTATTCAAACTTCTACCTGGAATGCCTTATTACTGGAATGCCTTATTACTAAGATTGGTTGGCTTCAAGGAAGCACGCTATAAACATATAAGATACGGCGGTTATACTTTTATTTTAAAAGTAAAAGATACCATTAATTATGTTTTTATTCTCTGAATTTTAACACAAAATTGAAATTTGTTTTTATTTGAAATTTTGATATATTTTGATTCTTAAACTTTAAAGATGAATTAATATAATTTTTTCCAACCCAATTACCTTAAATTTGTTTTACATGTCAAACATGTATTCACATCGATGTTTGTTGTAAAATATGTTTTAAATGTAAAAAAAATTTAATGTATTGGAGTTGAAATGACTATATTTATTTATTTTTAAAGTTTGAAGATCAAAATGTGTTAGTTTCGAACAAAAATGAATTTTAATTTTGTATGAAAATTTATGAACTAAGAACATATTTAAATCTAAAAAATAAAATATGTCGTTTGTATTTAAGAATGTATACAAATTCTTAAATTGCAATTGGGCTGATATAAATTAAAATTGTATTTGTAGGTATTGTGAAAAAGAAATATTGATGATACAATATTGTTATTATTATTTGAACATACTTGTGTTAGTTAAAGGAGTTTAAGATCATCCAATGGTACAATCAGCTACATATCAAATGGTCTACAATATCAAACTTTGGTTAAGTTTAGTCTTACATAAACAAAGTCTTATAAACAAATGATTTTGTAACATATACTTTGAGAGTTGTTATAAGTATAAGGATTCATATCTTCAATGCTAAAATGAAAGTATAAAAAGCTTTTATCACAGTAAGTCAAATAATCTTCTATGAATACAGATATAGTTCACGGTACACTTTCAGTTACTATCTTATGTTATAATGCTATAGTTATTTGGATTATTTTTTATCTCGAAAGCACAAAGCTTTTACAAGATCAAGGCCTTCTATATCAAGCTTCTAGTCTAGCCTACATGTAGAAGATTTTACATACATGACAAAGATGAAGCAAAGAGTGTATATTAGAAAAAGGATGCAATCATCTCAAGAAGCTTATATATAAAGGAATCAAAGAGAAGAAGAAAAAAAAAATATAACAATTGAATACAATTCATACAAATATTAAGTGTTTTTTCTGGATGGCTAAAAATCTTGTAATTCTTCACCACGTGAAACTTAATGAGCTTAGATTGCTTTCTCTTTAAGAGTTTGTTTGTATATTGTTTAGTGAGGTCTTCGTTTTAGGGGGTAGGTTAAGATGTAATAGTTACGAGCGATTTATGTATTTGTTGTGACTAGAAGTGGTGTTTTGTGTGCTTCTGTAATAATTTATTTGATTAGTGAAATCTCTTAAGATATTGGCTTAAGGGAGTACTAGATGTAACTTGTGAATTTGGATGAACTAGTATAAAGTTGTGTTCTATTATTTGTGTTTCTTATACTCTAAATGATCTAGTCTAGTCTTATGAGAAAAGAGTCTCATGCTCTATTCAAATCTCTTTCTAGAATCAGTTGTTTCAACAATTGGTATCATAACTAGCTTTTATGGTTAGTTCTTAACATAGAGACAAATCCTTTGATAAACACTAAGAAGAATAATGAATAAACCAAAAACTGTCCACCCTTATTCAATTGCGACTACTTAAAGTTTATGATGATTGCATTCCTTGAGTACAACACTTTGATGTTGTTTAGAATGGTATGTCATTCTCTTATGATGCTAGTAGTAAGCACATGCCACATGAATTATGCATTTGGTTTCTAAATTCTAACCCTTTTCAGCTCTTTTGATGTTTCGTACTAATCTGGTTGGCTTACACTAATTAAACTTCCATTTGGTTTTTACACTCAGTTTTTACGAGGCATATGATTACTCATTGGACTTTTAGTTTATTTTTATGTTACTATTCAAACTTCTACCTGGAATGCCTTATTACCAAGATTGGTTGGCTTCAAGGAAGCACGCTATAAACAAATAAGATACAGCGGCTATACTTTTATTTTAAAAGTAAAAGATACCATTAATTATGTTTTTATTCTCTGAATTTTAACACGAAATTGAAATTTATTTTTATTTGAAATTTTGATATATTTTAATTCCTAAACTTTAAAGATGAATTAATATAGTTTTTTCCAACCCAATTACCTTAAATTTGTTTTACATGTCAAACATGTGTTCACTTCGATGTTTGTTGGAAAATATGTTTTAAATGTAAAAAAAATTTAATGTATTGGGGTTGAAATGACTATATCTATTCATTTTTAAAGTTTGAAGATCAAAATGTGTTAGTTTCGAACAAAAATGAATTTTAGTTTTGTATGAAAATTTAGGAACTAAGAACATACTTAAACCCAAGATAAAATGTGTCGTTTGTATTTAAGAATGTATACAAATTCTTAAATTGCAATTTGGCTGATATAAATTAAAATTGTATTTGTAGGTTTTGTGAAAAAGAATATTGATGATACAATATTTTTATTATTATTTGAACATGCTTCTGTTAGTTAAAGGAGTTTAAGACCATCCAATGGTACAATCAGCTACAATATCAAACTTTCGTTAAGTTTAGTATTACATAAACAAGTCGTATAAACAAATGATTTTGTAACATATACTTTGAGAGTTGTTATAAATATAAGGATTCATATCTTCAATGCTAAAATGAAAGTATAAAAAGCTTTTATCACAGTAAGTCAAAATAATCTTCTATGAATACAGATATGGTTCACGGTACACTTTCAGTTACTATCTTATGTTATCAATGCTATAGTTATTTGGATTATTTTTTAGACTTAAATATATATTTGGTCCCTATTTTTGTTAAAATTATTCAATTTGGTCCTTATTTTCGTTGTTTGTTCAATTTGGTCCTCATTTTTGTAAAATCGCATTCAATCGAGTCCTTTTGACAAACGGTGTTAAAATTGTTAACGAAATAGTGACACGGTGGAACTGTTTGGGTTACGTGTCAAATTTTTGGCAGTGACGTTGGCACAGTGAAGTTGGCATAGTGAAATTTTATGGTCATTGTAGGTTTAAAAGTCACTGAAATTGATTTTGGGAAGAAATTAGGGTTTGAGAGGTTTCGAGCAAAATTGTGCCCATCAAGAAACTTGTGCACAATCCAGTTGGTGATTCAGAATTCGTGGTTGAGAGGTATGTCTCCTCTTGCTTGACAATCTCCAAGCGCAATCTCGAAGCTTCAATCACAAATCACTCTCCAAGCACAAATTCCCCTCTTCGCGAACCCTAATTGATGAACAAGAAACTCCACCATCTAAGAACCCTAATTTTCCTCTTTCTCACCAATCCTAATTTTTCCCTATCTCTCGATCTCTCGAATGCCCAATTTCAATTTTTCACTCAACGAACTCTCGAACTCTCAAATGCCCAATTTCCTCTCGAACTCTCGCTACAGTAAACCTTCAATTCAATTTTTTTAATTTTTTTAACTTTACCATGTTTTATCTTTTTACGTAATTCAAACTTTTTTCTCCAATTTCTTTACAACGAAAACACTGTGCCAACGTGTGCCATCATATATTCAAAAATTTGACACGTAACCCAAACAGTTCCACCGTGTCACTGTTCCGTTAACAATTTTAACACTGTTTGCCAAAAGGACTCGATTGAATGCGATTTTACAAAAATGATGATCAAATTGAATAAACAACGAAAATAGGGACCAAATTGAATAATTTTAACAAAAATAGGGACTAAATATATATTTAAGCCTATTTTTTATCTCGAAAGCACAAAGCTTGTACAAGATCAAGGCCTTCTATATCAAGCTTCTAGTCTAGCCTACATGTAGAAGATTTTACATACATGACAAAGATGAAGCAAAGAGGGTATATTAGAAAAAAGGATGCAATCATCTCAAGAAGGCTATATATAAAGGAATGAAAGAGAAGAAAAAAAAACATACAACAATTGAATACAATTCATACAAATATTAAGTGTTTTTTTTTGGATGGCTAAAAATCTTGTAATTCTTCACCACGTGAAACCTAATGAGCTTAGATTGCTCTCTCTTTAAGAGTTTGTTCACATATTGTTTAGTGTGGTCTTTGTTTAGGGGGCATGTTAAAGTGATTTATGTATTTGTTGTAATTAGAAGTGGTATTTTGTGTGCTTCTGTAATAATTTATTTGATTAGTGGAATCTCTTAAGATATTGGTTTAATGGGTACTAGATATAACTTGTGAAATTGGATGAACTAGTATAAAGTTGTGTTCTATTATTTGTGTTTCTTATACTCTAAATGATCTAGTCTAGTCTTATGAGAAAAGAGTCTCATGCTCTATTCAAATCTCTTTCTAGAGTCAGTTGTTTCAACAATTGGTATCATAACTAGCCTTTATGGTTAGTTCTTAACATAGAGACACAATCCTTTGATAAACACTAAGGAGAATAATGAATAAACCAAAAACTGTCCACCCTTATTCAATTGAGAAGTACAACTACTTAAAGCTTATGATGACTGTATTTCTTGAGTACAACACTTTGATGTTGTTTAGAATGGTATGTCATTCTCTTATGATGCTAGTAGTAAGCACATGCCACATGAATTATGCAATGTTGATTAGGAATACAAGCACCGATTGAATGCAAAAACTAGACACATTTATTTTATTCTTTATATGAAGAAGAACGATCAAAACTTCATTGCATGACATGTGTTAAAAGAGATGTGATATGGTCTAGCTTTATCCCACAAAAGAGTTCTAAAGAAATAAGAATAAGCAAATTGATGTTGCTAAAGTGTAAATATGAAATAATTTCTATAGAGGAGAACAAGACCATCCAATCCATGATTGAAAGGTTTAAGATAATCATCAACAGACTTAGATCACAAAGTTGATAGATATGATGCCATAGAAAAGTCCTAAGTACTCTTCCAACTCAATGGAGGGCTTAAGAAACTACACTATGATCTTCAAAGGACTTGAAGGTGATATATTGAAGGAGCTTGTAGAAATTCTCATAATTCATGAATAGGTGTTGCTGCTTAGAGAATAAAAATAAGAATCTTGCTCTCAAGGTTCACAAACCTAAAAGGGTTAACCTAGCCAAGGTTTCTGAGGTTATAGATGATGAACAAGATGATTCAAAGTCAAACAATGATAAAGAGTTGCTTTTCCTAACCAACAAATTCAAGAGCATGCTAAAGAAACATGAAAGATATGGGAAAGAGAAGAAGTTTAAACGTTGAGATCATAGAGTACAAAGAAAATATAATATACTCTGATCGCAAGAAACTATTTCATATAAGAATGTCCTAAACAAGATAACAAAAATAAGGATAAGAAGAAAAAATTATGATGATAACAAGGAAAACTTCATGCCTACGTGGGAGGATTTGGACTCCTTTAGCTTAAACATAGATAAAGAAGATTCTTCCTCTATTCTATTGCAATATGTTATTTGCAAACTGCACCCAATTTTCACTCTCAAACAACTTGGTGATCTTGACTACTTTCTTGGCAAAGAGGTAAAACGATTTTTCAATAGTTCTATTATTTTATCACAAGTAAAATATATCTGTTATCTCCTAGATAAAGTTGGCATGACTGATCCTAAGGGTGTCTCTATTCGTCTTCCAGGAGGAGTCAAATTGTCCAAGCTTGGTTCAGATTATATGGATGACCCTACTCTTTATCGCTCTATTATTGGTGCTTTACAATATGATTATTACAAGGCATGAAATCAGTTATAGTGTCAACAAAGTGTGTCAATTCATGGCTCGACCTCTATTAGATCATTGAAAAGATTTTAAACACATACTACACTACTAAAAAGGTTCTATATCTCATGGTTTACAAAGGTTGTTAGACCTTACATGCTTATTGTGATGCTGATTGGGCTTCAATTATCAATGATAGAAGGTCCACTTTAGATATTTGTATCTTTGTTTTTTACAGAATTAGATTTTGTGGTAGTCTAAAAAGCAAACATTGGTTGCCCATTCCAGTGTTAAGTCTGAATATAGATTGCCTTTAAATTCTTTGGTTACAATCCTTTCTCAAGGAAATTCACATTTGTTATACCACACTAGTCATTTTTTATGATAATCAAAGCACGATATGGAGCATGATATTTTCTTTGTTCGTGAAAAAAGTCCTCAATCAATCCTCAATTGTCACTCATCTTCCTGTTGTTAATCAAATTGCTGACCTTCTCACTAACCCCCCCTCAATCTCATTTTTGCCTTTTGTGTGACAAACTTAATGTTATTGATTACTTTCAATAACCTTTAAGTTTGAGCAGGACTATTAGGAATATATTTCTGTTTAGATTTATTTGTATATGTGTTATGTTTTTTTGTTATTATCTATATGCATTTTGTTACAATAGGGTGACTCATTCTATGCATATAAGGACAATTTTATTTTGTCCTTGATACACACACACAAACACACACACACACACACATTGTATCCCCACTATTGATGTTATGGAGAAATACAAAATTCTATTCTTAATTTTTCTTTCCTTTATCTAAAGTTTCTTAAGCCTTTCAAGCTCTTTTGTAGCCTTTTGAAAATTCTTTTTAAGTATTTTTGAATAGTTACTTTAAATGTGCTTAATATGGCTTCATAATATGTTAATTTAAAAGAATGTAAATAAGTGAAATATCATCAAAAGTTCAATTGTAGATGTTATCATCCATAGAATCAATATCATAGTAAGTTAAGATCACCAAGTTATTTGAGAGCAAAAATTGGGTGTAGTTTGCAAATAACATATTGCAATAGAATAGAGGAAGAACTTATGAGAATGATATCATTAATATAGATAAGAACATAGATACACCCTTCAACGAAGGTAAAAAGCAACAATGATGGATCACATTTGCTTTATACAGGTCCAAAGCCTATAAGAGGGGAAATGAGTCGCTCATACCAGACTCTTAGAGCTTATTTCAAACCCTAGATAGATTTCTAAAGTTTGCATACCAAATTGGAATTGTGTGCTCAAATCTGTTGGGTTGAACCATGTAGATTTCTAATTATGGTACATATTTATGTTGTAGGTTTCTAATGAAGGAAGTGTGCCAACTAATAGAACAAATTCTGGACACGAGAGGATCATATGTGATAGTTGAAGAATCTAATATAATCTGGAAGTTATTTGAACCATTTTGTGCTTTGAGAACCATATATTAGGTTTTCATTTGTAATATTTCATGAAAATTTTTGTTAGTTTCTCCTAACTCATATTGTACTTGAATTTGAATTTTAGTGTGTATACTTGTTATATTTTAGTATAAATTTAAATTTAGTTATCTATATATAACTTGTCAATTTGATGAGTGTTATACCTATTTATGTACATGAAATATAAATAATTGTGGTTGAAAAAAATATTTATGAATGCATAAATGATAAATGTGTAACACAAACTAATATTAATATTTTAAAATCTATGGTACTTTATAGAGGTTTTGAAACCTATTGTATTTTACAAATGTTCTTAAACTCATGGTATTTTACAGAGGTTTCAAAACTCATGGTAGTTGCCCAGAGTTTTAAACATACATAATTAAACAGGGGCTTTAACACCCCCTCACCCCCCCCCCCCCCCCCCCCCCCCCCCCCCCCCACCCAAAAAACACCACACAAATCACACAACA
>Ga0099822_1010198_pt1 | contig 11694 bp, 4 predicted proteins | sample CowpeawhiteBW_FD_76839 | JGI IMG/M metagenome (GOLD analysis project Ga0099822, IMG submission 76839) | Root nodule microbial communities of legume samples collected from California USA - Cow pea white BW | ecosystem: Host-associated > Plants > Roots > Nodule | place: USA: California | collected... | reverse complement strand
TTTTCTAATATATATATATATATATATATATATATATATATATATATATATATATATATATATATATATATATATATATATATATATAGATAGATAGATAGATAAATAAATATGTAAGGACGATAAGTAATGCAATAAGTAATTAACTAAGATGGGTGGTTGAATTGTCATCATTTTGTCAAATCACAAAATTTTTCACATTTTGAAAATAGTTTTCCTCGTTCTTGTGCAACAAGCTCACACACTTGTCCACTAAAGGTATTAGCTAGTGAGTATTTCGTCCAACAATTACATGGTTCACTCAACGTCCAGTTTCCTTTTGAACTCTTTGGATTTTCATTCAACAAGGAAACTAATATGCCTAACAATAAGTCTTGGAACAAAAGCCGCACAAAATTTGTCCATCAAATGCACATCTTAGGATTTTAACAAAACATTTTTCGCTCAATTACATTACCACTCACCCAACAACTCAAACTACTGGGAGTTAAATCCACTAAGCTCGCCCAATGGGTCTAACTCACCCTATGGGTGTATTGAATGAAGTTCTCTTTGAAGTTTGGAATTTTCACTTTCACTCAACGGGTGGATGACTCATCGATGAGTACTTCGTCTACTCAACATGGGAGAATTGATAAGTACATTAGGGGGTATTATTGATTTCTACATAGATTTTCTCTCTTAAACCTTTTAAAACATGTCATTTAATTCTAAAATCAATTCTCATGAGCCAAATAATTCCAAACTCATTCATATTATCGTCTAAAACTTTCTTTTCACAATTGCAAAACACTATATCAGTTGACTCCTTTGGTTTATTAATGTGTTTCTACTCATTTTCTATGCTTAAATAAATGACTTGATATTTAAAATTTTACCTACAATATAACTACTAGACTTAGCTGATGTAATACAAGAATCTAAACTTTCTTAACTTCTCAAAAATCTCATATACAACAAATCTTTGATAGAAAAACAACCAACACACACACACACATCTTTAGTTTCATCATATTGTGCACAACCAACAACATACAACATCATCGTATCTCTTCTCAAATGTAAAAGTCATTCAATAATGAAGCAACCAAAATCATAATATTAAATAACAATTTACCAACAAGCACTCTCACAGTTGTTCTACTCTATACGAAGAAAAACTCCATATCAACGATTTGATCCCATCCTAAAGATCATTGACTTGCATAGACTCATCTTGAACCTGAAAGAGTCACATGCAACCAACAATTCACCTACATGCAAACATACCATTAAATGACTCTAAAGAAAAGAGTATAAGATCATCTTACTTTGATTCAATCTCTAATCAGTTGGATGATAGCCTTCCAGACTAGGATTCCTAGGATGCTCTCAAATCTTCAAATGAATGAGCAACTTGATCAAAATTCGAAAGAGAAGAAATATGTTTAGGGAGAATGAAATGTTTATAAAATAAAACTTGATTATTTAACTTTCCTTTTATAGCTCAAGCCTTTTTAATAATAAAATAATCAAGTTCCACCATTATACTCTTACTTATCTACATATATTGTTTACTATGCCTCGTCTACACCTATTATCTACTCAATATCATCCACATCAACACTTAACATTTTTTAGGTCCTTACATATATCAATCCTTTATATAATAAAAAAATTAATGGGGTCAATTTAACTAACATAAACATACAATATAAAATTAAATTTAAAATTAATTTGATATTATTTTAAATATTTAAAAAAAGTTTGTTCTTTTTATGTCGTGTTAGAGTTGTGACATCCTATTTAATGGATAAACTCTAATAAACAAAACATCACATAATCATAATATAAAGTAGATCATGCAATATTAAGTATATAGAATCAACCATTACATTTATCCACAGTATATTGGAAAAGGGTACTAAGGCACAAAACCATGCCATAAACATAAATTAAACATGAAACAGTTTGGCCAAAAGGATTGCTCACAGAGCAAGAAATTTAAAATAAAATTGTTCTTCAAAAGGAGCTCAACATTGAGCAAGATCTATCATGCCTAAATAAACAGCGATATCTACACTATCTGTACGATCACCAAGAGTCTCCACATTTGCTCACACCAAAATTGGCGATCATTGCAAAAATGAAAACACCACACAAGAAACAGACACAGAGAGAAAGGGTAAGCTAGAGAAAAAAATAATTTTAACATATAAATAAGAAAGCAATTTATTAAACACAAGCAACATGTGATAACAAACTGAGACAAACCCTCTAACTCAATTATCTGGATACATGTAGTGCAATCGGATTCACTGGTTGTTTGCACTTGTGGTGGCCTATACTACTCTACAAAGTCATTGCCAATGGGTTTCACCCTACCACACACAAGGTTAGTCCATGATCATCTAAGGTCATTATTCTACCAAAGACTAGAACCTCCTGCTACTCTCACCACATGAACCAATCTACTCTAAGTCTGATTGATTCATTAGAGTGTTAGGATACATCCTTACTTGAATCCTTAAGTCACTACAGACACTACTTTATCACTAAAGGAATGTCTCCATGAAACCCTCATATACTCCACATATTATATCAGAATAATTACCATTTCAAATTTCAAATATCAAAACAATCACATATTTTAAAAAAATATACCAAGTTAAGTCTCATACATTATATCATCAATGTACAATTCTCACATATCCATTGGCAAGTTCGTCATCACACTTTAGTACATCATTATATTTCAAATCATCACACTTTAGTACATAATTATATTTCAAAAGTTCATATCATCCTCATACATTCACATAGTCACCAAATATACTACACAATAGCTTAACAACGCATATTCAAACCGGTTGAGGGTTTTAAAAAAATAAAACTACAACTTGTACAAAAATCCAAAAATTATGTTCTTACAATCAATTGAAAGCTAATTGAATCAAGAACTCGATGTAAAAAGATTGGCTACCTATAGAAAAAGTTATGCACTAAACAAGTGACAACGGTCAAAACAATCATATGTCTAGGACCTGTTGTAAAAATTTCAGCCTGATATAACAGTTAATGAAGCGAGAATTCAAAATTTTGCGAGATAAGTCAAAGTTGGAAAGCTTAACTCGCCCAGTGAGATATTTGGCTCGCCCAGCAAGTCTGAATAATACAGAAATGTGAATTCTACAATTTGACAATGTCAAATGAACCTAAAACCCATTTTAAGCCTAATGTAAGTTAGAAATGTTTCCAATTTCACGTTATAGTCTCAATTTCCATCAAATTTATCTTAAATCACATGCAAGGGATAAACACAACTAAATCATTTTGAAAACTTATAAACCCTAACTTCCCTTACCTTGACTAAGAGCTAAACTTGAGGGGGAGAAAGTCCTAACCGTAGGAGCACCACAACTCCAGAAGTAATTAGCGGGCTAAAAATGGGAACACAAGAACGAAAATGAGGTTCTGAGGAAGAACCCATGACAGAACCAACACATTCGAACTTGGAAAGGAGGAAAAATAGGAGTTTAGTGTTCAACTTACTTGGAGGAAAAGCGTTTGGTTAGCTCGGAGGAGGATCTCGCTTAAGCCCTTGCTCAGGTTCTGTTTCAGAAAGAGCAAAGAGTGAGAACTGATTTTGGGTGAATGAGAGAAAAATGAGTGCAAAACAGAGGGGGAAAACTGAAAGGTTTATTGAAAGTGAGAACACAAGTGCCTGGCTTGGGCCCTTCACTAAAGTAGGGCCCACAACTTAAAAATAGAAAGTGGGCATCAAGAGTCTGTTTAATAGTGTCACATTTAGTCTAAAGTTATTGTTAGGAAGCTAATTTCATTTTCTTATAATGCTAGCTTTATAAATTGTTATTTATCCCTATTTTAAAAATAAACAAAATTACTCTTGAAAATAAATCATAATTACCAACAAAGTTCATTTTATTTTATAACAAGACTGACCAAAATTTACCCTTATCCATGCATTCATCATTTGGTCTTTCCTAACTTTGTCCAAACCATAAGCAAATCACGAATACGAATATCATTAGGATGGGTAGGGTCGGATAGAGATAATAGTTCCCCTATACCTTACCCTATCCACTGGATAAATATCTATCTCGTACTCGTCTCTATATTCGTGCAAGTATCCGTTATGTAGGTACCCACATATTTTTTTAATATCCATCCACGGGTATTTATAAAAAAAAAATAATTAAAATATTTAACAACATATTTTAACTATAAATTCAAATAAAATATAATATATATCATTCATAAATTTCAAACTATGTCCAAATAACTCATTTAAAAAGTGTTGAATGACAATTTACAAAGAAATAAAGATTTTTTAAAACCAATTGATAAAAAATAACCCATTCAAAATCAATGTGTTAATATTTTAATTATTTTATTTTTTTAATTTAAATTAGAGTATAGTGGGTACGGGTATCCACATGTACGGATATTATGATACTCATACCCACCCTGTTAGCATGCGGGTATAAAAAAAATATCCGTATCCGTTAATCGTAAACATCCATTTATAATATCTATTTTCTACTACGAATTTTATTCATAGATACTTACAAATATGTATTTTTATTACATCCTCAATCAGGAACATTTATCATCTTTCCAATAAACAAAAGCCTTGAAACCTTACCTTTTCTTGATATTCTCATGCACTTATAACCTGTTTTGGAGTCCATAACATCTTTTTGTGAACTTTTTCCCGTATCACTCTGGTTGCACCTTCTTAACGCATTTTTTTTAAATGCTATTTTCATTTTTTTTGACTCATTTTCTTCTAGCAGTAATAATTTAGTCTTAATGTACATATTTGTTTTAATACTATATTTTCAAGAAATATGACATTTGCTTACTGTTTTGACTATAATTTGTTTTCTGTAAGTATTATTTTTAGTTAATTTTAGTTGTATTGAATTCTTTACTTTTAGGAATTCAAAATAAAAAAATGGTTTGTTGTATTTTTAGGCCTCTTCTATTTTCTACAACTTTTATATATTGAGACCAATTTTTTGAACTTTTTTAAAGAAATCCATACATATTTATTTTTTCCTTGGACTTGTGAAACTAATTTGAGCCCACATTTAGGCGCGTACTTAAGATTTTAGAACGTATGTACAACCTAAATATGCTTAACACATGTAGACAAAAAAAATCATTTGTTTAGTTTTCAGTCTCAAAAGTTGTCTCCTCTTTTCCTTTTCTTTTTTCTCTCAATTTTAGAATTCTCTTTCTTTATCCATGAAAAACTAATTTTTGACAATCAATTCAAAGAATCAAGATCAAATAATCCGTATTCAGTTTTGCACTGCTTGTTCCAAGTTCCAAGTTCCAAGTTTATTCTTCAACTCTCTAATTTTGAATTTGCACTTTATGATTAATTTGGGTTTCAAATTTTAGAAATCAATAGAATCTTTATTTGAGAAATGTTAGGATTACATTGAATAACAACTTGATTTGATTTGTATAGCTACTTTATTTGATTAATTGATTAAATTGAACTTGAATATGAATGGTTAGAGAAGTGTTATAAATGGAATTGCTTGATTCTTGAATATGGTAATTGACCTTTCATCTTTTACTAATTTATTTTCACTCTTTTGTTGTGTTTTAATTCTGTTTTCAATCACTGTTGCATTTCTTTTAATTGCTTTCAATTTGTTTCAATCCCTAAATTAATGTTTATAGGAACATTATTAAAAATTCAATACAACTTATACGTCTTCATGAATCAACTTAAATTGTACTCTATATTATAAAGCTTTATTGAAACTTAAAATCTTTTATTTCAATAACAAATTGAAAATCACACCTGTTAACAAAATTTGAAAATTTTTAATCTTAAACAAGAGAAAAGCAGGAGTAAACATTCCTTACACTAGTAGATAAATTAACTCATGCACTTATTTTTTTATTTCCTACTTTTTGTGGGGATAAGATTGTTTAGTGTAACTTTCATGATTAAAGTTGCTCTATAACTAACTAACTAACTAACCAACAACCACTATAGTTTAGTTGGTTGAGATCCATGTGCAGTTAGTTAGGTTTGTGATATCTATCTTGGTTGGCTAATCATAAAATCATTGCAAACCGTTGTTCCCAAATTAGGGTTTTGTATTCCTAATTTTACAAATCCCTTGTCCCTATGTTTATTTACCATTTCATTGCTTGTTTTTCAAAGATAAATTAACAGAAATCCACCAACCTGTTGTTTTTTTCTTTTAATTTATATTATTTATTTGTATTTTCTTTATGAATTTTACTTTACATATGAAATTTATTCGGATTTATACATCAACTTGGTTGAGTTCTGGTAGTTCTAGTTCTTCAACAATATTTATGTGAAATTACAATAAATACTATGTAAAAATATGCAATCACATGATTTATGTGAAATTCAATTAAATATGATGTAAAAATTTCCATTAACAATTTTGTAAATAAGAACTTGTTTGCATTATTTATATATGCTATACCCAATTTCATAAGTCTACTTATACGTTATAAATCAGAATATAAAAATTATTGAGCTCGATGAAAACTTTTGTTTTACTTTCACATTGTGTACCTATTTTCTCTCATTTAGAAGTGCATTTTTTTTTCAATTGTAATTTACTCCCTCGGTTTTTTTTTCCCAGTCATATTTTCACTTCATTGTTACTTATTTACAATTTTGTTCCTTAAATTTATTTCATGATTTTTTTATTATTTTTAATTATATGTTATTTTTTTAATTTCTTATTTGTTAATTATGTATAAATTTGTTTAATTTTAAGTACAATTATTTATAATTTTTTGTTAATTTGGACATAATATGAATAACCTCTACCTTAAATATTTAGTTTAATATTTAATAAATTATAGAATGTGAAAAATAAAAAGTATAAAACTCACATACATTGCTCCTCAAAAATAAAATTGACAAAAATAAATAAATAAGATTTTGATATAATACAAAATTGACTTCTAAAGTGAGGTTTGCACCCACTAATATAATATGAAATCGTCTTATCTCTAGTCGATTTAGGATCTCCAACACACAACCTTCAAGCTGGAAACATGTACATCTCGAGCGTGAGACTAGAAATTAATGGGTGATCTGATAGCGTGTGACATGATAAGTCTAACAAACAATAAATTTTCTAATAGCGGTTGGTCTAATAGGCCGAACAACAACAAATCTTGCTAGGATAGGATTGCACTCACTTATATACTATAAGGTGAAGATTAAGCCTAACTCAACTCTATAAAATTGTAAGGTGAGGATTGCACTCACTTATATACTATGAAATCGCCTTATCTCTAGTCAATCTGAAATCTCTAACACATAAAGATGGATTACCCGTTATATATCACAAATCACAAGGTATAACTTACATTTCACATAGCTAAACATTACTTAGACTTCTCAAACAACCAAGCTTAACTTGAATTTCACACTTCCAAGTCATTGCTTAGACTTATCACAACACAAACAAAAAATCTCACATTTTTAAGATCCCTATGCATGTCAAAATAAATCACAATAACTCACAGCACAACATCTTATAACTTGAAACAAATGTAAATTCATCAGCACAAATAGTTCAAAACATAAATTATCATAGCATAACATGTCTTTAATGTACCTTTAAGGATATGTATTTTCGTACATTTTAACTTAGTTCTATATGTTATATTTGAGTGACACAAAAAAATTAGTCATCTAACATCTAAGGCTACAACATTTTAGAAGAATAGTTTTCAATTTCAATATAAAATCATGATAATGGGGTCTAATCTTTAAAAGTGAAATACACTCTTTAGCATGCCTCCTACACTTCTATGCCAACAATCACACACTTGGTGAGAAAACCTCTTATGTCATGTCTATATATAATCTCCCACATTTCTATTGGTGAAGACATGTGATGATTACATTTTTACTTACATTTAGAACATTTAATCCTAACTTTCTTGGAGTGTAGTTGAGACTAATGTCACTATTTTAAATGAAAAATTGCCTAGTTGGTATTATCTTAGCTTCAATTGAAAATAGTGATAAAAATAAAATTTTAAGCCTTAAGAGACGTTAGACGACCCAACCAAACAAGTCTCAATAAAGGCTCTAATATGTTGAATTTCATTAAACGGTCTAATGGTTGTCTATAAATTTTTTATGATAAGTGACTTTTATGCTTGAATGCATACATGTTCTTTGGACATTTTAACACGTGTTTTTGTGTAATTGAGAAATTAGTGAAATCTCATTAGAGCATCTAGTTTGTTGAGACTAAATGGACCACTTAGTCTACTAAGTTTCAATAGACTTCTAGCTAACCTTTAAATGTGCCAACATAGATTTACTTTGCTAATTTGAATTAAGTGATTTTATTCAAGAAGTGTGTGCAATTCAAACATAGAAACAAATGATTATTCGCTAATTGTGATCTAGGATATTATTTGATTTATTTCCTCAAGCAGAAAAGAAGCAATTTCGTTTTGAAGGTTAACAAAACTTTCATTATAGAACCACTTTTGCCAACAAAACAATGTAGATATGCACTTAATATTGTACATTTTATAGAATCTAGTGTTTATTGATTTAGGACTGCAAAGATTATTCTCCAACGGCTACATAAAGAGTTTTAGGGTTGAAGAGATCCATCCATCACCAGTCACTACTCATGTCTCTTTGCTAGACAGAGTCCAACTAGATTTTTTCTATTTTTTTTCTCTTGTCTTCCGTATAAAAAGATAAACATTTCTTGATTTTTCTAGTGAGTTCATAATGAATTACGGCGTCCTATGCCAAACAGGTTCAATCATAAAATTTTGTAACAAAGTGTGCTTATCTAGTATCTTCCTTTTGAACTATGATTTCTGCTAATGGAATTATTTTTGAATTCTTGATAATAATTTTGTTTTTATTTTTTAATGAAATTCTTGTTAGTTTGCATAATTTTAATAATTTCTTATTTTCTTGATTCAAAAGGTAAAATAATATAATTTTTGAACATAGATGCCTAAAGATATGAGAGATAGTTAATGCATTAATCAAATTGTTCTTATACCTTCTATTATTTTTTAGGTATTATTTTTGCACTTGGGATTATTTTTCAATATTTGTTGAGAATTCAAACTTGGTTTTTAATTGGAGTTTTTGTTAGTTTGCTTAATTCTGACAATCTTTTGTTTGCTTAATTCAATAGGTAAAAGAATATGAAACTCAAACATAGATGCTTGGAGACGTGAGAGATATTCAATGGATTGATTGATGGTTGTTTGATTAATTTTATTTTGTTTAGAATTTGATGAATAATAATTATAAGATAGCTGATGAAGAATTCAATTATAAATGAACTACATAACCAATATGCTTATTGATTGTTTTATTCTCACTACAGAATCAATAACCCCCCTCCCCTTATACATTATTTTTTCTTCTATAGACACCCTTAGAATTTGGAATACTGAGATTGTAATTAAATTCTTTGAGAGACAACTCTGAGTTGACTAACCCTATTTATACTTAACTTCTATTGACTTTTTTTGCAATATTCAGTTTTAGACTTTGCATTAGACGCCTACTCTTTAATTTGATTGTGGAATTGATAATGACTAGTGTACCCTTATAGATGACAAATATGTTAGAAAACAAAGAGTGACTTAGCTAAACCAAGAGTGGGGATTAATTGGTTTTAAAACTTTTCCAAAAAAAATATCCTTTCTTATGTTCTTTCTAAAACGCTTTCAATTTTGAAAATTCTATGCAATTAAATTTGAGAATCAAGATTGATACAATATTGGCTAGCAACACAACAAAAGACAAAAAACCAAGAGAGAGGTTGCATAAGAGAATTTATACTGGATCAGATCCAACAATCCTACATCCATTCTTAGTTATTATTCAACCTTAGAATAATTGGTTTCACTACACAAAACAAGTTTGTACAAACTCAAGATAACAATAATCAACTCTTAAACACTTTTAATAGGATACCAACCTATATTAACTCTTCGTCTCACAAAGAACATATTCCTAATAAACTATTGATATAACAATAACCAAATAGTATTGGAACACTCCAACAACAAGAATACAAAAAGAGTTAACCAAATTTCATAGTAGAAACTATATCACAAGGCATTTTTATCACAACACAACCTTTGCTTTTGGAAATCTTTTTAAGCAAAGTTAAAGTACGAAAGAAACTTAGAAAATCTCAATTCAATTTACTGTTATGATTGCAAGAGTTGTTTTAAAAAATTAGAATGTACCACTATTTATAGAGTTTTAAAAACAACAATTTGAATCCTATATTAATCCATTTAGTAGAATATTTCTAAATCCTAATAAGATATTCTAATTAAATCCAAAAAAATGCAACGCTTTACGTTTTAATTGATTATAACTAGGGCTGGGCAAAATATACTGAACTGCACTAAACCATTAAAAATTGTACTGAACTAAAAAATAGTTCGCCTGAATTGCATTGAACTGAAAAACAGTTCAGACAAACTGAACTGAACTGTTTTTTTGCCTAACAAACTAAATTGATTGCACTATAATATGAACTAAACTATTATAAACTGAACTATTGTACAAACTGCACTATTTTTAAACTAATTTGCACTATTTTTGAACCGTTTTTTAACTAAACCACAATAATTTTGAACCAAATTGTACTATTTTTTAACTAAAATGTACTTCATCATTTCAATTGTTAATAAATTATTACATCAATTTAAATTGTTGAATTTTTTCTTCAAATTTTTTTATTGTTTTGCTAATAAACTTAACAAGTATATTAATAACGAATTAAGTTAAAGTATTTTCTACTATACTTATTCATGTACAATAGTTTGAAATTAATGTTTTTCTGTAAGTAAAGAGTATTTTATGTATTTACAATATTTTTAAATTTAAATAAAATATAAATTTAGTTAAAACACTATATATTTAAAACTATAAAAGATATATTTGAAGAAAGAAATACTGAGATAGATAAAATAATATAAAATTATATATAATATCCCATGATTTTGTTACGTACTAAAGCGATAATAAAAATAAAACTTAAAATATTATTTATACCATCTTCCATGAATAATAGTAATTATGTGATATATAAGAAAAACACATTTTCAAGAGAAAAAAAGGAAACTATAATTAAAAGAGACAGATTTTATTTTGTGTTCGGTATAAAAAGAATATTTAGAAAATAAGTGTTTGAAGTATTAAATTTTCTTTGTCATAGATAATTACATTAATTAATATAAATGATATATAACACTATTTTTTATAAAATGAAATAAATATTACAGACTATTTTTTATAAAATTAAATAAGTAATATCAATGAAACTGTAACTTATACTATTGATGAACGTTTGACAAGTGAACCAATTGTTAACGTAGTAATAAATTATCATCCTCTGGGATTGACTTGTTGAATACTAAATTCCTAATTTACGTAATTTTGAGCAAATACGAAATCAATATAATTGTAAGCATAAAATTTATAACAAAAACTTTAATAAAGAGAAGAATCGTTAGAGGATTGATTTCGTACTTTTTCCTATAAAATTCTACTCCTTTTCATTTGATGCAAGTAATGTAATCATCCACTTGAGTTTACTGAGAGTTGTTTTACCCCTAATCCCTTAGTAGGTAAAATCTATTTACTGAATTCGAACCCCCAAT
>Ga0099822_1010188_pt1 | contig 11704 bp, 11 predicted proteins | sample CowpeawhiteBW_FD_76839 | JGI IMG/M metagenome (GOLD analysis project Ga0099822, IMG submission 76839) | Root nodule microbial communities of legume samples collected from California USA - Cow pea white BW | ecosystem: Host-associated > Plants > Roots > Nodule | place: USA: California | collected... | reverse complement strand
TTCTATATATATAGAAAGAGGCTAACGTATTGTTTCAAATGAATCAATTGAATAACAATCTTCTTTCTTTTATGTTAGAAGTGGACTTTAAGCCTAACTCAACCCCACAAAACCGGCTTATAAGGTGAGGATTGCACCCACTTATATATTGTGAATTAGTCTTATCTTTAGTCAATGTGGGACTTCCAACACACCCCCTCACGCCGAGGTATATTCCTCTTGTACACTAGAAATTAATAGGTGGTCCGTTAGAGAGCCGATAGCGGGTGGAACAGAATGTCCAAGAAATCTCTCTAGGATAGGCTCTAACCTGGCTCTAATACCATGTTAGGAAGTGAGCTTTAAGCTTAACTCAACCTCACAAAACCAGCTTATAAGGTGAGTATTTCACCCACTTATATATTGTGAATTAGCCTTATCTCTAATCGATGTGGGACTTTCAACATTTTATATTAATTCTTTTTGGTAAAAGTTTCTCTTTGATTCATAAAAGAGATGTAAATTTGCATAAAACAAATGCCAGCACTCATTCTATCCTAACCACTATCCAAACAACCAACTTTCGCACAAAACAAGATTCATAATTAATTTCAACCTAACAAGAAAAAAGATCTTAAAGCATCTAAAAAAGTCTCATTTTCTAATAGTTACATCTAATAACTTTAATAGCAGAAATATAATAAACTAAATTAGAAATATCTAACACCTACATTTAAGCATAAGTTGTTGAACTTAATTGTTATTTGTGAAGGTTTTTCCATGTATAGTTTTTTCGTTTGTTTTTTTTTTGTTTTCTTGTGCCCTATTATTTATTGAACCTCTATGTTACTAGGTAGAGGATGAGAAATAAAGAATTGACACTTGTAGGTAAGGACACAAGAGGACAAAATGGGACATATTCAAGTGTTGTATAAATGAATGCTAATGTTACAATTGCAAATGAGCAGAGGGAAGAAATTTGGTTTATGGAGTGATGTAAATGTGAGGAACAACTAGTAGTAATTAAGGAGGAAATTGTCTCTAGGTTTTTTGCCCTTTAGGGAGGTTGGTTAAACAGTAAAGATCTACTTGTGTTTCTATCTTCTTTTTTTTTTGTTTCAGTTTAATTAAGGAATTTTACCTATTGCTGCAAACTTTATTCAAGATTTTTTTTTCGTTATTAGTAAATGAGTTCCTGCCATAATGCTCAACTTCTTTTATATTGACAGTCAATGTAGATGATGCTGTGGATGATATTGTACGACAGTTTAAAGGTGTTTCAGATGGTTTAATTCGAAAGGTTGTTGGTTCATCATCCCCTTCTTCCAGGTCAACCAATCAGAACATGTATTGGAGCATGGATGAGATGGATAAAAGTGTTCCAAGGCAGACTAATACAGAGTCCGCGTTAAGCTCTGATAATGAGGAAGGTGAAAAGGAAGCTAATTTTGGTCATGAAAATTTTGATAAAGAAGCAGAAGATAATGAGTGCAATTCTGAGAATGAATTTAGCTTAAAGGAAGATTCACAACTTTTAACAAACCATGGTAATGAATCTACTAACTTGGATATGGATAGAAAACATGATGTAGCAATGGAAGCTAAGGTTGGAAAGGATGTTCCAACTACAACTTTCAATCCAACTTCTGATAATATGGACGATCCAGTTGGAGTTCCACCTGAGGTTTGTAGCCAACTGGGATTGATTGCCTTTTTGTTTTGCATATCACACTTGTTGATTGAGATATTTGGTTTGTTGTTACTTATTGAGGCATGTTTAAGTTATGCATTAGCCGCTTATTCTCTTTGGGACCATGCCTACATGGTTAAGTTATGAATAACCTTTATAAATGATTATAGTAAAAATTGTACAACATTACTAGTTTTGGTCTTTATCTTCCTTTAAGGGAAAAGAAGGAGAATGTCTCCTCCTTCCAATAATTGAGGAAGAAGGAAAAAAATATGTTTTTGCTTTCATCATAATATTTGTTTTCCTTGCCAATTTTGCTTCCTTGTTTTTGCTTTCTTCTCCACCACAAGAGTGTGATTCTTGATTAATGAACCTTCCTAACTTCTACTTTGTGATTTGAAGGATTGTAATGAATCACCATCAAACTCAAAAACTACTAATCTTTAAATCAGTTCCCCCTTCTATGCTTCTATTAATGGTGGTTACTTCTGTATTTCTTTCCCAAGTACTAGTCTTTGCTTCAATACATTTTGACCCTATTGAATATAGTGAAAACTAGGTTTAGTGTTAATCTCTCTTAGTGTCTAAAATATACAGAGGGTAATATATTTATAATGAAGAATGATACAAGTATATAAGACAACCAAACATAGATATAGTAAATAGCAGATATTGTTACAAACAATATCAACAATATCTACTAATATCAAACAATGTCTATATTTCCCTAATTAACAATAGATGTTGTTTCCATAATTAACATTAAACGTAATATATCCAACACTCCCCTCAAGCTGGTGCATATAAATTGTATGTACCAAGCTCGTTACAAATATAATCAATTCTCGGTCCCTCAAAAACTTAGTGAAAATATTTGCTAACTGATAATTTAAGTTAACGAACTCAGTCTTGATGTCTCCAGATACATTCTTCTCTTGAATGAAATAGTAGTCAATATCAACATGTTTGGTCCTCTCATGAAAGGCAAAATTAAAACTTATATATAGAGTCGTCTGGTTGTCACATATAAGTGTCATTTGAGTTACATGTCCAAATTGTAACTTTGTAAGAAATTGCTTAAGCCAAACAAGCTCAAAAGTGACTGAGACCATAGCTCTAAATTATGCTTTTATCAAGTTACCACCAATGGAGACACCTGAAGATAGATCTTCTATCAGAAGGAGATCCTGCCCAATTAGCATTAGAATAACAAACAACTTTTGTATGGTTATTGGAACCATGTAACAAACATTTTCCAGGAGATCCTTTAATGAAATTTAATGTACGGATAATTGTATTCCGATGATCTTCACATGGGGAATTGAGAGATTGGTTCACCACACTGATCGCAAAAGAAATGTCAGGACGAGTAACGGTAAGGTAATTTAGTTTTCCAACCAATTTTCTATACTGCTTAGGATCTAGAATAGGCTCGCCCTGAGCAAGAAATCCAATAGGTTGCTCCATATAAATAACTTCCTACAAATCTCCATTGAGGAAAGCATTTTTGACATTCATTTGATCAAGAGGCCATTGTTGAAGAGCAGTCATGGCTAGAAATAAATGAACAAAAGTCATCTTTACCACCAGAGAAAAAGTATCACCATAATCCAATCCAAAAATTTGTGTGTAGCCTTTGGCTACAAGTCGAACTTTGAGGCGATCAATAGTACCATAAAGACCAACTTTGATAGCAAAAATCCACCTGCAACCAACAATAGATTTCTCAGACGGTAATGGGACGAGCTCCCAAGTTCCACTATTCTGAAGAGCACTTAAATCATCTAGCATGGCCTGCCTCCAATAGGGAAGGGGGAAGGCTTCACTGAGAGATTTAGGAATGGACAAAAAAGAAATAGACAAAAGACATATATAAAAGGAGGAAGATAATCTATGGTAACATAAAACAATATAATGTGGAGAGGGATTACGAGTAGAACGTATACCTTTACGGAGGGAAATTGGAAGGTCAAAATCAGTTGTCGGAGCTGGAGGAGACAGAATAGTTGGCACTTAAAGTGGGTCACTTGGTGGTTGCTGGGGACAATGTCTTCGACTATAAATTTGAATGGGTGGTGGAGGAGGAGAATCTGTCTGTAGACTGTGCACAACTGGAGAATCACAAACAATAGGAATATTAACTGTAACAGATGGAGACACATCGGAAGAAGAATGACCTTTAAAGTAAAATAAAGATTCATTGAAGGTAATATTTGCAGAAACAAAATAGCGGTTAAGAGAAGGGTAAAAATACTTGTATCATTTTTATGATCAAGTAAATCCTAAAAAGACTTATTGGTGTGATCTAGGAGATAACTTATCAAGACTAGGACTTTTCAAAGGTAAGGTATGTCTAGGTGCATGAGGAAATAAAATAGAATGAGGAATTTTGTTATCTAAAATCGAAGATGGCATGCAATTAATAAGATAACATGTAATAAGAATAGCAACATCCCAAAAATGTTGAGGAACCTCACCATGAATTAAAAGAGTGATAGTTGTTTCAATACGATGTCTATTCTTTCACTCAACCATCTCATTTTGTTGAGGTGTATATGCACATGAAATATGATGGAGAATGCCATGACAAGCCATAAAATGTTTAAAAGAATGGGAGAGATATTCACGACCATTATCACTTCGCAAAGTTCAAATAGAAATCCTAAACTAAGTTTTAATTTCATTATAAAAGGATTGAAATATAGAAAACAACTCAGAACGGTTTTTCATTAAGAACAACCAAGTGCATATGGAATATTCATCAATAAAGGTAACAAAATACTGAAAACCTAGATTAGATTTAACATAACTAGGCCCCTAAATATTAGAGTGAAGGCAAAAGGTGATGAAGCATGTTGTGAGACACTACGGGGAAAGGAACTACGACTGTATTTTCCTAATTGACATGACTCACATAACAAACTAGCTCAGCATGACTTTAACAAGTTGCTGCAATTTAGCAAGACTAGGATGACCTAACTTAGCATGAAGGAGAGATGGAGACTCCATAATTGTGCTAATATGTGTAGAAGGGCGAAGATGATAAAGACCATGAGACTCACATCCTGTGCCAATCATTTGTCCTGAACTTCGGTCCTGTAAACAAACAAAATCTTTGGTTAAAAGAAATTACACAATCAAGAGAACAAGTTAGACTAATAATGGATAATAAGTTAAAGGGGGACCCAAGGACATAAAGAACATTATCAATAGATAAAGATGGAAAAAGCTTTACAATCCCAATACCGTGAGCTAAAATCGTAGACTCATCAACCATTATAATAGAAGGTATATCGTGCTATGGCAGCAGCCACTTGTGAGCTTACGTGGCTTAGGCAACTACTACTACAACTAAAAATAGGGAACATCTATGAAACAAAGCTTATTTGTGACAATCAAGCTGCACTTCACATTGCATCAAACTCGGTCTTCCATGAAAGAGCCAAACACATTGAAATTGATTGTCACTTTGTTAGAGAAAAGGATCTCTCTGGAAAAATTACTACTTATTTTGTCAACTCTATCAATCAGCTGGCTGACGTATTCACAAAGTCCCGTAGAGGCCCTCAAATTGAGTACATTTGTAACAAGCTTGGTGCATATGACATATATGCTCTAGCTTGAGGGGGAGTGTTAGAATATAATCAGCGGTTATAAATTTCTAGGAAATTAACCGTCACATAATCTCGTAAATTAAGGTGATTGATTCCATATTATTATGTGCATTTATTGTAATTGATTTTATTCAGTAGTATAAATACATATTATGTGCTCGCATTATACATACAATACATTGAGAACATATACAATTCTATAATGACCTAATTACAAACTTCTCGGGACCCATTTGGACATTTTCATAAAGTACAGCCACTGGATGAATTTAACCTTTCAGTTTTTTGGTTTGGAAGACACGATTAACCTTCGTAATATTAACCATTTTTGCAGTGGACCCCACCTAACGTGACTGTTCCTATTTTGAATTTGGTTGACAATGTCTTTCAGCTTAAGAAAAGAGGTTGGTTAAGGTATAGTAATCTTCTGGTCTTCTTATATTTCCAAGGTGACTGTTATTGTTTGTATATTACCTAAAAGCTTTTTTAACTTTATGCAAATTAGTAGAATCTTCGACTGGTTTTGTTCTTAATATGTTTTTCTACCTTGTGAATTATGTAAGTATTGAGGGAGAGAAGAGAGACTTTTAATGATCCTTAAGCACAAATCCTTATTTATACTAACAATGATCTAACAAAATATGGAAACTAATCCGAAAGAAAAATTTAACATATGACCAAGATATTTTGGATATCTTCATACATTCTAACACTCCCCTCAAGTTAAAGTTTACTAAGTGTTGGGATATTTTAGGAAGTTTTAGACTTTTTTCTGTTCAGAAATTTTAGGAAGTTTCGTATTTTATTCCTATGGGTTTTAATTTTGTATATTGACCGTATCTTGATTTTTTACTAGCATATCAATCCCAAAATCTCTGGGATTTGTTTCCTAGATTAGGTTGTGCTTGTTTCCTAAATTATCTAATCAATGTATGCATATATATCATATGTATGTAATGAGACTGAATAAGAGAGAAATTATTTTCTTCTAATATTGAGATGGTATCAAAGCTCTTGATCTTTTGGAGCCTTTGATTGTGTGATTTAATTACAGCCTTCATTACTTGTAAACCCTAAAATGTAGCCTTCATTGTTGTATAAACCCTAAAATGGAACCGTCCTTGCCGCACCTATTTGGTCCCTATTGCATCCTTCATTGTTGCACCTCTATGCATAATTGTAATAGCTGAAATGGAAAATGGTGACAACCTGAACAATGAAAGAGAATTACGGAGTGTTCATTTAGCCATCAGCTGAATGGAAAAAAAATATATAAAACGGTCTCATCTCATTAAGACCATCCTGAAAGGGAAATGAAAGGCTAGCCATGAGTCAAGGAGGATCTCAACAATCAACCATGAGGAGACAGAAAAGTAAGGTCCTTCCTTAGTAAACTTGAAATTACTGTAAGTATGCATTCATTGACATTATGGTAAGTTACCATTTTCTGTTTGATTTTAGACTCTCGAGCCACAGACCAAATGACAAACCTCACTGAACAGTTTTCCACAATTCCCCATTTTCTAGCAACAAGAAAATTTCCATAGCTAAAGGAAACATAATAACTTCAATCGATCATGGAAGTCCCAAATAAATCCAATCATAATTCTAAAAAATGTTTTACATGTGCCTCAATTGTCCCCAAAGTTGATATCCATACAAACATTAATACTGCTAATCAAACATTAAAACTATTAAAATGGTTAAAAAATTGTCAACAACTAGTAATAAATGTCCTATTTACTTTAGAGTCATATTTCTGGTTTCTCTTCTTATAATGTTTACTTATAAGAGGTCTAACACAAACTAGAGCACTCCTTTTTCGAAATTATATATTTACTATAGTACAATTAAGGTGGATTGACTCAATTGATTTTTTTTTTTATATCAGTACGATTAACATGTTCACCTTTTTCACCAAACATTACTATAAAGATACTAGTTCAAAATTAAAGTGTCAACCTACGGAATTTGGTAATCAAATAAATTAAACATCCAAAATATTTAAATATTATTGAAAAATATTCTATTTTTTAGACAAATTAGATTGTCAACCTACACAAATAGAAGTAGTAAATAATTATAATAAAAAACTTATGAAAAATTGTAAAAAAATAATAAAGAGTTGTTGTTGTTGGGTTACGGGTCACCCACCTTCAACCCAACTTAAACTCATTTAACTCGTGGGTCGCGGGTTAGTAAGTCAGATTTAGTTTAATTGGCATTGAAAAAACACTATTTTTTTCAGCTCAACATAGCTCAAACCATGGTGATTTGGATTGACTCACGGGTTTCAACCCATTTTGATATCTCTATCTCCCAATTACTTTAGAAAATGAACTTGAGCCTAGACTAAACCACCTTACCCTTAAACAAACTATCTATCCTTTGAAAAAGTATCACCTACCCGTAGAACCTTTCTCACAAGGTTAAATACCACAATTATACTTTCTTTTGTATGTAAGGAATTAATTGACAAAAAGTGGAAACAAGCCATGGATTTGGAAATGGAGGCATTGGAGAAGAACAGTATTTTGAAACTAGCACTATACCACCTGGAAAAAAACTTGTTGGGTGCAAGTGGGTTTACACTCTAAAATACAGGGCTGATTGAGAGTTATAAGGCTAGGTTGGTGGCCAAAGGGTTCAATCAAACTTATGGAGTGGATTATTTGGAGACCTTTGCACTAGTTGTAAAAATGAATATGGTGAAAGTAATTTTGTCTTTGACAGCAAATCATGACTGGAATTTGCAACAATTTAATATGCAAAATGCATTCCTACATGGGGATCTTGAAGAAGAAATATACATGAAGTTACCACCTGAGTATACAGGGCATATTAAGGCCAACACAATTTGAGAGCTGGGAAAAACATTTTATGGGTTGAAACAATCACCTAGGGAATGGTTTGGAAGATTCACCAAATGCTGAGCCTTAAACACAAACAAAGCCAAGGGGACCACGCTTTTATTTATGAAGCATTTTGATTTAGATTGAGTAACAGTTCTATTGGTCTATATTGATGATATCATTGTTACTGGGAATGATGAAAAGGAGCAATAAAGGTTAAGCCCGTGCCTTGCCAAAGAGTTTGGAATCAATACTTTAGGAAAGTTAAAATATATTTTTTGGATTGAAGTAGCCCATTCAAAAAAAGGGGTCTTCATATCTCAATAAAAATACATTGCCTACTTACTACACAAAACAGGTAAAACAACCTACAAACTAGCAAGTACACTTGTCGATCCAAATACAAAGTTGGGAAGTGCAGAGGATGATGTTGTGGATAAAGAAATGTACTAGAGACTTGCAGAGACACACTAGACCAGATATTGCTTTTTTATGGAGTCTTGTCAATCAATTTATGCTTCAACCAAAGGAAGCAAATTTACAAGTTGTTCTTAGAATTGTCTAGTATTTAAAATGGACACTAGGAAAAGGAATTTTGTTCAAAAGAATTAAGAATGTTAGTAATAAAAAAAGAAATATTCAACACGTATTTGAAAGTATAGTGCACATTGTTATTTGGTGCTAATATACCAGTTCATCACAAGGGTGATGTTAGTCTTGTAGCTTGTTTTCTTATACTTGTTCATAAAATTTCCAATTCCCTTTTGTTTTCAAATAAATTTTTATCCCATGTTACTCTTTGTGTCTTTGGTTGTTCATGTTTTGTACATGATATGTCTTTCTAGGACATTCTGACGTCCAAAAGGAATATCTTTGTTATTTTACAAAATCAAAAAGGTATTATATGTCTGCAAGTGTCACTTTTTGTGAAGAGACAATTTTATTCCTTTCCTCTCTTGAAGAAGGTAACTTTGTCCAACAAGTCATACAAATCCAGTGGTTAAAGCCTTTGTTTTTCCTTGCTCATGAGAACTTAACCTAATCCTCTTGGTTCCTCTCCTACTTCAAGACCACAAGAGTCATTATCACCACTTATAATCATTTACATGGTGAGCCCTCTTCATAAAATCCTTCAACACCATAACAAAATTCCATGACTCTTGATAATGAAGATTTCAATTGGCCTATTGCTCTTCAAAATGGTATTTATCATACTCATAATCTTCATCCTATTTATAACTTTCTTAGGTATCATTAGTTATCTCTTTCCTACTTCTCATTTTTACCCTCTGTATCTTCTATTTCTATTTCAAAAAGTGTGAATGAAGCTATTAATCATCCTGTATAGGGACAAACCATGAGTGTTTAAATATAATGACACATGGGAATTAGTTGCTACTTGGGCAGATGGGTTGAAAACAATTGGTTATAGATGGATGTACACCCTGAAAGTTGGGTTAGATGGTGAGGTAAATCACCTTAAAAGCCAAAGGACATACTTAGATATATAATATATGGTCTTGAATGTGGTAATACTTTTTCTCCTATAGGAAAATTGAATATTGGTTGTCTCTTTGTTATAGCAGCTCATTGCCATTGGCTCTTCATCAATTAGATATTAGAAATATTTTGTAATGATGATCAAGGGGAGAAATCTACATATATTAACCTCCTGAATTTGTTGCTTAGGGGGAGTCAAGGTTCATTTTTGAATTGAGAGAATTTGTCCATGATCTCAAGCAATTCTCACGTCTTTGGTTTGGAAAGTTTAGTTATTTTGTTTAAATCTTTGTATTGAAACATAGTGAAGCAGAACATTCAATTAATTATTGGCATATACATATCCTAAAATGTGTTTACTTAATTTTGTATGTCAATGATTTAGTTATTACATGGAAGGAGGTCACTATAATTGCTCATCTAAAGCAACATTTGTACAATCACTTTCAAAACAAATCTTGGGTATTTCAAATACATTCTAGGTATTGTAGGAAAACTTATTTTTCTCACTATTACTAGACTTGACCAATCTTTTGCAGTTGGTTTGGTTAGTCAACTTATGTAGACTCATATTAATCATTGGAATGTTATCCTTTGTATTCCCAAATAACTTACAAAAGCCCCAAGATAAGGTCTACTATGTGAAGATAAAAGAAGTACCAAGTATTGTGATGTTGATTAGGCAAAATCTCCTATATATAAACATTCCACTACTAAATATTGTGTTTTCTTTTAAGGATACTTTTTTTCATGAAAATTCAAGAAGCATAATGCAGTTGTTATGTCGAGTGTTGAAATTCAATATAGGGCAATGACATTAAATATTAATGAACTTTTTGTGGCAAAAATAATTTCTCCAAGGCTGAGGTTTCGTGAAATTCAACAAACGAGGATGTATTGTGAGAAACATTACTTCCAACCCAATGTTTCATGACAAGATGATAGGAAGTTAAATGTATATGTTAGGAGAAAGAAAATAAACAGTTAGTTAGGTGGTTAGGAGGTTAGGGGTTATAGTCTTTCGGATAGAAAGACTATTGTTAGAAGTGGGTTTTAAGCCTAGCTCAACCCTACAAAACCGGCTTGTAAAGTGAGGTTTGCACCCCACTTATATAGTATGAAATTGCCTTATCTCTAGTCGATGTGGGACTTCCAACACACCCTCTCATGCCGAGATATATGCATCTCGTGCGTGGGTCTAGAAATGGGTGGTCCTTTAGCGGCCCGATAACGGGTGGAGTAGAATGTCTAAGAAACCTCGCTAGGATAGGCTTTTTTAAACAATGACTCTGATACCATGTTAGAAGTGAGTTTTAAGCCTAACTCAACCCCACAAAACCGGCTTGTCAGGTGAGGTTTGCACCTCACTTATATACTATGAAATTGTCTTATCTCTAGTCGATATGGGACTTCCAACAACTATATATAGTGTTTGGGTTGGCTGTTGAGGGGGATTCTTAAACAGGACTTGTGATATCCTAGGTGAAGAGAAACTATTTTTCCCTTGTATGTAGACTGGTGTTTGTGTTCTTTCGAGGAAATATAGAAGTTTTCAATATCAGGAATGTGTGAAAGTTTTTCTTGTGAGGTAAACGCCCTTATTTTTGGGCTCTCTAATCACTGAACGTAACAAAAGACCAAACACAGAAATTGATTGTCGTTTTATTAGATAAAAGTTGTTGTGCTAGAAAATTTTTTGAGTTTCTTGGCTCCAATGATCAATATGTTGATATTTTTAAAGAATCCTTGAGAAGACAACATATTCAATTTATATGTTCCATGCAAGGAAATTATATTTGTATCCTCTAGCTTGAGGTGAGTATTTGAATAGATTATATTATTTTTCAACTAAAGCCATTTTGAACCATGAAGTTCAAACACGTCTCTTTGTGTCTGACACATATCTGATACTGACATGCATACAACATACACTATGCATATATATATATATATATATATATATATATATATATATATATATATATATTTTTGTTTTTTATTTTTTAGATTTTTATTGTTACTATTTTTATATTTGTTTTATATGTTTTGTGTTATATCTATATTTATTT
>Ga0099822_1010176_pt1 | contig 11714 bp, 7 predicted proteins | sample CowpeawhiteBW_FD_76839 | JGI IMG/M metagenome (GOLD analysis project Ga0099822, IMG submission 76839) | Root nodule microbial communities of legume samples collected from California USA - Cow pea white BW | ecosystem: Host-associated > Plants > Roots > Nodule | place: USA: California | collected... | reverse complement strand
TCAATTTCTTGTTTGGAAAAAAAATTGAATTTATTGTGAGATAAAATTTAATTTTAACAATATTTATTTTACGCTTAATTATGTTTTAAGTTCATGATAAATTTGGAAACATGCTCGACAACCCAGATGGGTCGGGCAGACCCAACTACGCAACCGGATTGGTTAGACCCGACAACCCACCCGAGTTGGACCGATTGGGAAGCCCAGACAGGCTCGGTGGCCCGATGATCTAGAGGCCTGACGGCCCATACTGCACGATTGTGCCATCAAGTTCGTCAATATGGCCCGGTCCAACCCGTTTAGGTCATTGGCCCAATGCTCCAGATGGGTCCAACGACCCGAACGGGCTCGACGATCAAGACGGGCCCGATGACCTGAACGAGCCCGACAATCCGGACGGGGCCGAATACCCAAACAGGTTCAACGACCCAGACGGGCCCGAAGACCTAGACGAGTCCAACAACTAGGATGGGCCCGAGGACCCGAACGGGCCCGACAACTCGAATGGGTCCGACGACCCAGACAAGCCCGACGACCTAGATGGGCCTGAGCCTCGAACGGGCCCGACAACACGTACGGGCCCCTTCAAACCGTCCGGGTTGTTGGGATCATCCAGATAGTCTGGTTCGTACGAGTCTTCGGGCCTGTTTGGATCGTCGAGATCGTTTGGGTCATCGGGCCCGTCTGGGTCATCGTTCCCGCCCGGGTCGTCGAGCTCGTTCGGTTTGTCGGGCCTGTCTGCGCTGTCCTGCACTTCCGGGTCGTCGGGCACGTCCGAGTCGTCGGGCTCGTCCGGGTTTTCGTGCTCAATGATTTGGAAGGACTAGTTTGGGTCGTCAGGCTCGTTTGGGTCGTCGGGTCCGCTTAGGTCGTCGGGCTCGTCCGGGTTGTATGGCCCGTCTAAGTCGGGCCCGTTTGGATCGTCGGTCCCGTTTGGGTCGTCAAACTTGTCTGGGTCATCGGGCCCGTCTGGGTCGTCGGGCATGTCCGGGTTGTCGGGCCCATCTGGGTCGTCAGGCTCGTCCGAGTCGTCGGGCCCATCCGGGTTGTCGGGCACGTTCGGGTCATCGAGCCCGTCCGGGTCGTCAGGTACGTCTGAATCGTCTAGAATGTGAGGTTGAGTGACAAAATTTTCAAATTTCACCTATTTTGAGGGTATTGAAATTTCTACTAATTTAGCTAATTGAAATCTTTCAAAAAAATGCTTGCATTTAAAATGCTTTTTAATTTCTCTATCCAAACAAAGCATTTCATTACAAAAAAATCTAAATTCTTAAAAAAATAATTGCTTCATTAAAATATTCTATCCAAACATTAACTAAATGAAATTATTCTACCCTCCCTACTTTAAATATTCAAAAATTGTAGTACAAAACAATCAAAGGCAAGTATTAAAGGAATATAGTTATATTGTCCGTTATAATCAAACAATTTAACAATTGTAATTTATTTATATTTAGAAAAAGTATGTCATGCTTTAATTTAATTTTATACTATAAAGTATTAGATATTTTCAAATTTTCATGAAAAATTTGTAAACCAAGCTCCAAAAGAGCTTTAAATTTTAAAGCTAATCTTCATAAATAAAACATATAAATAATTATTTAATAAAATAACTAACAATTACTCTAAGATGAATTTAACTAAACTGCCCATAACATTAAGCATCGATTGCCAAACAAAAAAAAACATATCGCGGAACGAAAGAGAAATCAACATGCGGAGAAAGAAGAAAAACAATTAAAAAAACCGTAAACGACTTTTTTATTTATGAATAATCTATAATATTAATTTTATTTTTAATTATTTTATAAATTAATTATTTTATAAATAATTTATTTTTAACTGTTATTTTAATTTTTTTTATTTTAAATTATTATTTTAAAATCTTTTTTATATATTTATTTTTTTCAATTTTATATTTAATAACTATTTTAAAAGTTAATTATATATGTGTAATTAATTTTAAATTAAATTTCTTAAAAATTAAAAAATATCAACACACAATCACTCGACGACTGTATGTTCGTTAATTATTTTTATGGGTTACTCAACCTGAAATTTATCTTTAAGAGTGAAATGAGGATTAAATCAATTCTTGAAAAAGCAGTGGTACGGTACCATTTTTTTAATATAATAACAGGAATTTTTTGGCAATAGATATTGTAACCATTTTTATGAAAAAATAAATTTGTTGTAATGGAGTAAGATTGTTATAAATAGTAAACCTTTTTTAGTATTTAATGTAATTGTAAATTTAACATGTTTATGAAGATCAGTTCCAGAAAGTTGTATACAAAACAAGTAATTCGACATTTTTTATTTGTGCGTCAAGCTTTGTTTAGTTTTAATTAGAAGTCATAACAAGCCCACCCAAAAGATTGGGATCATGACTAACGCTTTAATTGGGTATTTGACTTTCGAAGCCCAATATGTTTTTAAATGATTTTTAGTATTCTTTTGGTAATATAAACGTGAAATGGTACATAATTATTTATTTTCAGTAAGAAGTAAAAGTAGGTTTTACGTTAATAATTGTGTGGTGGCATAGGGTCCAAAACAGTGATAGAATTAACTTTATTATGTAAGACTACAAAAATGGCATCAATTCTCAATAGAATAAAATTAAAAGGTAAAATATATATTTTTCCTTAATTTTTACTTAAAAATAGAATTAGTTTATCTTTAAAATTTTAGTCCAATTTAATCTCCCAACTTAAAAAAATGTAGATTTAGTATTATTAATCAAATTTTGTTAAGTTTATTTGACGTTTTCAAACATGTTTCATTATAATATTTGAATTATTTATACCGTTTGACACATTTTCGCTTCAATGCTAATTGTGAGTTTGAAACGTCAAATCAACTTAAAAAAAAAAAACATATTAAAGGAAGAAAAAAACTGAAAAAAAGATATTCTCTACACTTTTTTTTTTCTTTTCTCATTATCATCTACACAAAAACATATCGAAGTCTTTAAAAGAAATACTAGATTCAAATGTTTCTAAAAATAAAATACTAAATTAATTTAAATTTTAAAAATAAACTAATTTCAATTTTAACCGAGAGTTAAAAAAAAAAAAAAACATATTTTATCTATAACTAAAAGTAATCATTTTAATTTGCTTAGTATATTTTAATCATAGGACCAAAAGTCTGAGTATTAAAATTTATCTTAATCTGAAATTTATAATTTGTTCACCCTATTGAATTATATTTAAGGTTTAATTCTTAATATAATATAAGTTAAATTTTATCCTAATCAAATTTACTATTTATTATTTGAATCGTTATCTCGTATTATCATATTATACATTAACATCCTATATACATATTTTGATGTGAAAGATATATTAATGATCTCCCGTACGTAACTTTATAAATTATTTTTGTAAAATTGGTTAAATTTAAAATTAATTTCTTAGCCATATTTTTATTTTAATTTAAATATGTTTAAAAGCGGTAAAATCCAAAAGTCGGTTACGATAAAGCGTTTTCTTGAAGTGCCTGCATTGATTGGACAATGACTTCCCTGCTATAAATCCAAATCCAGCAAGGCTGAATCAATTAGCCATGGATGTAACAGAGAAGTCAGGTTCAATTAACACATCACAAAAACCAGCTGTTATTGAAAACATTTTGAAATTTAGCAACAGCGTTCATTTGCTGCACCACATGGCAACACACCATTCATTATGTTACAAGAATCGACCCCAAGACTTTGATGCACTGTGATTCTCTTCGTTTCTTCTCTTCTCACCTAAGCTGCCATTTATCATTTGCGATACCTCACTTTAATCAAATCCCTTCGACACGTCCCTGTTCAAAACTCTTTCCACTTTCTTACCCTTTTTCTCTTCATTTCTCCTCAACACAAACCTGGCTAAGGACAATTACCCTATCCTTAACACCCTTCTAACTACCCTCCTCAACTACCTCTTTTATAAATTAATTTTTCTCACTTAAAATAACCGTAAATTATTAATTACTTCCTCAACATAAATATCTATCAAAAATGTAATTCATTTTTTATAATTTAAAATGGATTTAAAAAATAAAAAATTATAAGAGAATTAAAAGAATATTACTTTATCTGACACTAAATACTAGTATACGATTTCTGTGTGTGGCAAAGAGCCAAGTTGAATGGTTTATAATTAATTGGTGAATATTGAAACATAGATTAGGCGGAATTAGCAGGTGAATTGATAACTAAGCATAATCTAATCACCAATTAGATAGGAAGAAATAGGGACGTAATCCAAAAAAGAACAATAAACGAATGTCAAAAGACCAACGCACCCTTTCACACACTAAAGTTTCCAGTTTCAAAGAACAGAGTGAGTTCTGCTGACGCTTGAAGACAGTGAGGGGAAAAATAACTAAGAAATTAAGAAATTCTAGAAACCTCTCATCAGAGAGTCTTTAAACCGTGAGGACCGTGAATAAATCAATTGTTCAAAATCAATTTCCCAAAGTTTCATAACTTTTGCATTGACCTTCAACTTTTCTTGTTCTCTGCGGTTATTCGCTCGCAATGAATCCACAATCACCGGACCCTCCGCTTCCGGCGTTCTCCCCACGGTTCGCGCTCATGACGGGTTCGCAACGGAAAATCGCGATCGCGGTGGATCTGAGCGACGAGAGTGCTTACGCGGTGCGGTGGGCGGTTCAGAACTACCTCCGACCGGGCGACGTGGTGATCCTTCTGCACGTGCGTCCCACGAGCGTACTGTACGGCGCGGACTGGGGCTCGGTGGATCTGAGCGTGGCGGAGGAGGGCGGCGCTGGCGGCGACGGCGGCGACGAGGAGTCGCGGCGGAAGCTGGAGGACGACTTCGACAACTTTACGTCGACGAAGGCGAGCGACGTGGCGCAGCCGCTGGTGGAGGCGCAGATACCGTTCAAGATCCACATTGTGAAGGACCACGACATGAAGGAGAGGCTGTGTTTGGAAGTGGAGCGCCTCGGGCTCAGCGCCGTCATCATGGGAAGCCGCGGCTTCGGCGCATCCAAGCGAGCCGCCAAAGGAAGGCTCGGCAGTGTCAGCGATTACTGCGTGCACCATTGCGTGTGTCCCGTTGTGGTCGTGCGTTACCCCGAGGAGAACGACAACGGTAGTGGCAACGGTAACGGCGGCGATGTTCTGGTTGGGGAACAGGCGGAGCTTCCGCCTGTGCCTGAGGAGGAGCACGAGGTGTATCATGATGCTTCCGATGAGCACAGAGGTTTGGTTTCATCCTATTATCCATTTGTTTCACCGTAACTATCATAATTTCGGTATTATGATGTAACATAGCATAGTGTATAGTTGGTTTGACTAATTATCTCACTCGTGTAGCATTGGTAACGGAGAGGATTAAGTATTGGATACTACTTAGATATGCATGCTACTTTCTTCAGTCAAATTTGGTATTTGTCTTAGTTATCATATTGACTAGAGATTAGTGAACATGTCAAAAGTAGCTATGATATTATGATTGTGATTGAGTAATATTCTTCATAATAACAACTTGTAAGAAGATAAAATGATTTGAGTTTCTCAGATAAACTATGATCAAGTTTGTCAACTTTGTAGGAGCATACATTTAACTTATCCAAGAACTGGAATACGTAGGTCGACTCTGGTTTATAAAAGAAGTTCAGTTCATTTAGTTTTTTTTTTTTTGGCCCTTATGAATACTTGTGGACAAATTATCAGGACTCATGTTTAGGTTCTATTATCGACGGAGCTCCCTGTCAAGGTTTTTTCTTGATACTCACACACGTTACAAACGTGAGAAACCTGGTCCATTTGTTTAAAAACATGGAAGCAATAACTTCTAGCTTCTTAAATGTGGGAAACCATGACCCAGATTTGTAATCAAAACATGGTAACTTCCGTGCTGAAGCAATAGAGGAGGAAATCTGAAACAGATATAGAGAACTGGCGTGCCGGTTGACACAACAGCAGAAATAAGAGAAAAGCTTTGTATGACCTTTAAAACCATTCCTTATCTAAATTTAAAGTGACTTGGGCAATAAGAAAATACAACTGTCTGTGAGACATCCTTATTTAAGGTTTTTAAGTTGCTACCTAGACTATGAGACAGTAGGAACCAGAAGTGGTTAAAATGACATGTGCAATAACTAAATAGAATTCGAAATATACACACTTTAGGAAGCTTTACAAATTCAAAATTGCTATACAGTTGTTTACCTAAGGAAGCTTTACAAATTCAAAATATAACTCGTTATATGTTGCCCTTAACCATTTATGTTAAAAACATATCCGTTAGGCTTATAACACTGCTCACCTATTTTCTTATGTATGAGTACTACAATTCAATTCTTCATGTTAAATGCTGAAGGTACTAAACCAATCCGAACATGATATGTTCCAAGTGGACTTTACAACTATCCACCATATGCTACCTACTTTTTTTCCCACAACGGTATTCAATTGGGAGATAACTTCCCATGACCTATAGGCCTAGGGAACACTCATATAGGCTGGCCATACCCTATATAGAACTTACAAATTTCACCAATACACACTAAGACTAATGTTATATTTGAGAGGCTTTAAAGGAAAGAGTTACTAAAGTAATATCTTGGCAAAAGGAAATACAAACCAAAATAAGGGTATTTATTTTTTTAATATAGCTTATTTTTGTCAAGGAGACTACTTATTCCTTTTTTAGTTCTAGATTAGCATAAAGAATAAAAAAAATCAATACTTTTTGCTGTTTAGAGACGCCATCAAATAATGAAATAACCTAATCCTTGTAGGATTTCACCTATTAACTTCAGTTGGGAGTATATTATTACAAGTTGATTAGTTTTTTTTCTTATTTATCCTGCTTATTTTTGGTGTATGTACAGATGCTTAAGGAGAGTATAGAGCAATGTTTATATCCCTACTAACTTCAGGTAATGCATGAATGCATCAGCAATTTATCAATTACCATTTTATCCTTACTCAAGTTTAAATACAAGTTGTTATTGATTGCGGTTGGATTAAATCCTATTGTAAATGAATAGTAACACCGATTGATAACTGTGAGTGGTATTCCCCGTTTTTTTTTTTTTCTGCATTATCTTCAAAGAAATGAATTGGTTGGAATATGAAAAACCTCAACCCCAATGTTATTCCAAGACTATAAGTTCATTAACTCTGAATCACGTTTTCTTTACAATCAAACTAGCAATTCAGTCTATGAAATTGACATCATTGGTCCTTTTAATCCTCAACCTTAAGAAAAGGCAAAGTTAGTTGTTGACTTTAATAATTACGGTCAATTTACTCTTGAATTTGGGAACTATAAGTTATTTTAGTGTTCCATTTTAGCAACTATAAGGCAATTTGATCTTGCCCAGTTTAGATTCTAACATTGGGAACCAAATTTGTAATGCCAAGGATAAAATTAACCAATGATGTCAATTTCATAATGTTGTATTGATTTTATTTCACTCATGCATGGCTACAGTGGATTTTTCATTTATGAAAAATTTCACTGAATAATAAATGATGGTTATTACCTTGTAGGCAGTTTTCTTTTTCGTAGCATATCCACTCAAATTTGCTGTCATTGATTTTTTTTTTTTTTTACAGGAACTGCTCACAGCAGCCAGGCTTGTGTCAAATGAAGAAGAATGTATTAAACTTGAAAAGTATCTTCTTTGGTTGAACAAACTATACACTGTAAATTGGATATTTGGTTGGTTAGCATGTGTATGTTTTTGTACAAGTTTGTTATTACATTGCTTCATACCCATTGGCAGGGTTGTGTATGCTACCTTTCTACTCTACATTTGATTTGGAGGCTCTTGATCCACTTCATGATTGGAACCCAATGATAGATCTAAGATGCAACAAAAAGTTTCATTTTATTATTGTCTTACTTTTGTCCGGTTACTCCAGTTCAATTATGTTGAAGAAAAGTTGGACATCCCCAAACTAAACAATATTTGCATTGATCACGCTGTGTTTGTGTTTTGATGTTCGTCTATAACTAAATCAAAATTAACATAATAAAGGGAAAACGGTTATTAATGTTGCAATAAAGTGTAGAGATCAAGCTGTGAGTAGTTATTTCACCACGTAAAGGAAACCTTAGTTTAGTGAAAGGGAAATTCTCGTGAACCGTAAACACAGTTTTGGGTCCTGTGGACTTGTCCATGCTTTGAATAATGATTCACAAAACAGGGTTGGATTGTAATCAAATTCTAAAAGCCGAAAACTTGACTTTATTTTCCAAAGCATCCTTCTGCTAAATTTACTGTCTGAATTGCTGGCAGCTGTGTTGCGCAAGTCCATTGTTCTTTCCCTTTGGTTTGCATATCCTGAATCATGATCAGGATGAATATGTGGGTGAGTTTAAGAAAGTGTGAGATTTTGTGTTTATTTGTTGACCATGATCAGAAACAGAAATTGGCAGAGGAATAATAGTATCACTGAGGCTGAGTATGTCTATTTCTTCTGCATCAAGTGACTTGGTCTAGACTTCTTACACATTATGAAGCACACGTTCCCACAGCTATTGGTGTGATTGAATTATAGTTAGAAAAATTAAGTTTGGTCGAATGAAATTGAAAATAGTTTTATGGTTTTGTTTTGAAAATAATTCACGTTTCGAATTTAACAAAAAATTGTCAAGCATCATTTGTGTCTTTCAATTGCAAAATAAATTTGGATTTGAGTTCCCAGACTAAAAATCAAACACATATTAAGTTACTATGTCACAACAAATATCCTATTTGTTTTGGCTACAAACCCAAGACTTCATACTTATGATATAGGATTGTTTCGGATTTAGGATGAAATTGGTATTCAAACGAAATTGGATATAAGTCCTAGAACAAAAATGATGAAAAAATTGGAGGACGACAATTTTGGGGATTTGCGTAATGGGAGGAAATCACACCCCTCCAAGATAAATAAGAAAGATAAGTCACTTTGAAGATAAGGATCGGTGGTTCTGAGAATAATTCCGAGACTTGAGAGAAAACTCATTGTTTCTTAAAACTCAAATCCTCCAAGTGGTTGATCCTCATCTTTAAATCTTCAATTCAAGATCGCAAATTTTCTTCACTTATTTTGGAACCTCCTCAAAGTAACGTGATTTTCTTTCATTTCTCAAATCCTCAGAATCAACGTTCTCCAATTTTTTTTCCCATTTTCATTCTAAGACTCATACCCAATTTTATTCAAGTCCCGATTTCATCTTGAATTTTAAATCCGAGACGATCCTACGTTACTTATGTGGTCACCAAAGCAATAAATGTTAAAGGAAAAAAATATCAAATGCCATATATCTTTACGGAAGTCCTTCCACAATCCCTTTCCAAAAAGTTCAATAACAAGTTGGATTCTTTAATTATATTTTTACCAACTCAAACAATATTAGCTAGTTAATCATCATTGTTTAATGTTAAGTTATTAATTAAGTTTTACTAACTATATTATTAATAATTATATGCCTTTTCTTTACACAGTTTTGTACAATAAAAATTTTAGTTTGTATAAAAAATATCAATTCCTCCTCCTTTTCATTATTTCTGTTTTTCTGCCTCTCTACTGTCCTTTCTTTATCATGGTCAGTTTCAGTAAACAAGAGACTAAGTTTGACACACTCTAATACAAGTAAGAACATGAAAATCTTATTAGTTTCCCTATCAATTAAAAAAAAAAAAAAACTTATCAATCACGAATAAGGTGCAGACTATCTATAATCCAACTAAACGATGTGTAAGTTCTCTGTCCCAGAAAAGCATATATAATGTTGTGGTCCCAAGCAATACCAATACTAAGTTTTGAGTAAAACATTCACTCATTTGAATAAAACAAAATCAATAAGCGACCAAATTAACTATTTTCTTATAACAAAATTAAATATTTTTTTTTAAGAAAAAAGGCTCAATAGTGGAAAAGAAAGGGAATAATAAATTTACATAATTATTGTTAATACAAGCCATGCTATTTGCATAATTTCATATCATCTGCTCCTATAATAACTTTTTAAGAAAAGTAACACATTAGAGATTACTGAAATGATTTTTATATTTTAAATGGTTATATGATCATGCTTTTTCTAAATAATACGTCACTTACAGCATGTGAAGTATTCTAATTCTTCCATAAAATATTAATTTAATTTTATTCGGATACGAAACTTACAGAACTTGAAATCTAGTCTACATCGACACACTTAAATAGAGCAAGAAATTAAAAACTACAATCCTAATTACGTTGAGCTTAAACTCTTTTTCTCTTTTTATACATTGTTTTCTTCCAAATTTTCAACACCAAGTATATTGGTCTTTTTGATAAAAAAATTTACAATTTAGAAATAAAAGGTCATTTGACACTATTCTTCTAGCTCAATTATATTATATATTTCTGTTTGGTATAAACAGTAATGCTTGATAATAGACTAGGACGTACATTTTTTTTTCCTCCCAGAATAAATTGGGCCGGTCCAATTCATTGTGGTTGCTTAATTGGGCTTCTTGTTATGTACATGGACGACTAACATTATATTTGAAGGAGTATATCCAAACAGTTGAATTACACTGCCTTTTACAATAGGAATGACATTAAAGTGGGATGAACTTGACCTTGACAATTACTATTATTATTTTTAAAGTATAAATTCATGCATATTTATATCTGATAATGGGTATATATATATGCTGCTTCTTTATTATTTAAATTATTAATTAAATTTTTTTACAACAAAATATAAATGATAATGAACAAAAGATGTTATTATTTAGGATTCAATTTCATAATAACAAGCAATTTAAAAATTTACATGTTAGAATACTTGAAATTAAGAGTCAAATAGTTTCATGGAAATAAAATGTGTAATGAAAACAGTTGTGGATATTGTTTGGGAAGTCAAAATAATATACTCAAAGTTTATATATTAATATTAATGTCATTCATTCAATAAAATTGAATACATAATTCAGTATACTTATAACTGTAAAAGAAATTATACATATATAAAGGATTGTAATCATTTTTTTATATAATTGAATCATAACTAAATCTTTCAACTCTTTTTTTTCAATATAAATAATCATATTATCACATTTTATTAATGTATATAGATTGATTCAAAAGTTATTACAAGCATTCATTTCATTGTTAAGTAATGAACATGTATATTTTTCCGTTTTCATTTTTTGCTTATAGTTTCTCTTTTATCAATTTTTAAAAATAAATTTGAGAGACATGACTTTAAAAAAAAACTATGATAATCAAGTTACAATTAAAAACTATCTATGAAATAATGGATTTCTCTTTAACTTTTTTTCTTAAATAACAAAAGAAATAGATGAAAATGAAAAATGACTATAACATGTGAAAAACTCAAAAGACAATGGAAAGAGAAAATAAAAATTATCTTAATAATTTTTTTATATTTTATTTTATATTTTATTATTTGTTAACATTAAATATTGTATTATATAAAAAAATAAAAAATTACTTAACTTAATTTTCATTAATTTTTAATATATTACTATTTAATCTAAAAAGATAGATATAAGAATTTAAAAATATTTATAATTTTAGAAAATTATAGTTTAAAAAAATCTTTTATATATATATATATATATATATATATATATATATATATATATATATATATATATATATTATATTTAAAAAAAAAAATATAAAATTTAATAATAAAAAAAAAAAAAAAAATTATAATATAAAATAT
>Ga0099822_1010175_pt1 | contig 11715 bp, 8 predicted proteins | sample CowpeawhiteBW_FD_76839 | JGI IMG/M metagenome (GOLD analysis project Ga0099822, IMG submission 76839) | Root nodule microbial communities of legume samples collected from California USA - Cow pea white BW | ecosystem: Host-associated > Plants > Roots > Nodule | place: USA: California | collected... | reverse complement strand
TTTATAGAGTTTTATCATTTATGGTTTTGGAATAAAGATGTAATCTATTATGAGACTATTTTGGTATTTTATTGAATTTTGAGAAGATTTGAACTTAGAGTTATATTTATTATGAAATAAATTTTTTGAAATTCTCGCGTTTTTGGGAAATGGATTTATAATAAATGTGATTTTATTTTCTTATTTTATATTATTTTTTAAAACCCGTAATATCCGGCAGGGATGTTACATATGGGGAAGGTATTAGCACCCCCACAACATCCATCATAAGATGGTTCCCTTTAATTAAGCATGCAAGATAAAAGTAGATGTTTTTAAAATATTTATTGTTCCTAAAAACTCAAACAAAATAAATACATATATACAAACTAATAAAGATAAAAAACAATTTTTTTTTATTTTTTTGGTCACCACAAAGGTTGTACCTCGCTCCTACGTATTTTTATTTGGAAAATCAGGGATAATATAGTTCTTTGTAAAAAAAACAATTATTTGGATAATGAGTTAAAATTTAGAATTTTAATATTTTTAATTATCAAGGAAATCTGAGATTCAACATAATAAAAAATTTAAGTTATCAAGCAAATCCAAGACTTGACATGATATCCAAAAATCATATATAAAAAAAAGTATAATTTACAATTTTTTTAAAAAGAGGAGAATTAAAAGCTTACGAAAGAGTTTATAATGTTGTCAGACACATATCAATCATGAATTCAGCCCCAGAATTACATAACATTAGATCCCAAACACGTTTAGCAATATATTAAGTCAATCAGTACACTTGATATTGTGACAGAGTAAGGTCAGGATTCACAACCCATTAATTTTATTATGCTCATCAATACATGAATAACATTAGGAGAAAAAAAAAATAACTTACCTTTCAAGGCAACAAACTGAGAAAATCCCGACTAAGAGGATAGCAAGGTGATCTCCCTTGCGTGTGTGCTCTCATAAAAGAAGAGAAGTATCAAATTTTTTTGTGTCTTGCATTAGAGAGGTTTTGTACTTATATAGACACATTGGAATACCACTGAAATCCTAGTCTTTAATTATAATAAAATATATGAGGAAGGAATTGGTCTCGATGAAACATATTAGAGAAATTAAATCGTTGCATAATATCCAGGGTATTAATTATTAACAAAATATTGCTTGTAATTACTATAATTAAATATTTTCTAGTACATGAAGATCCTGATCAAATCATAACATATTATTCATATAATTGATTCTAATTATTACCAGGAATATTTTCTTCCAATTATTAAAATCGTATCATTCTCTAAGAAGCATTATTATCGGAAATATTTGCTACTAATAATATCTTCTTTGACTGAAAAATCAATTAGACACATCACATAAGCATAAATTCAAGATATTTATTCTAAATATTATGAAGAATATTGCTTCTAATATTATACCATTCTCTACAAAATAGAGATTATAAAATGTCATTTTCTAACACGTCATGGACTGTAAATAGCAAACTGTAGGGGTGAAAATATGTACAAAACACTTGGGCTCATGAGAAGGGTGTGATAATTAAAGACAAATTAGATTCTCCCTTCTTCTTCTTTTTTTTTCTTTTTTTTTCATGGTAGAATTAAAGTAAAAAAACCTACCCTCAATCAAGAACACATTTTTTATTTTATTCTTAGTTCTTAGTTCTTAGTTTTTTAATTTATTTTTTATTTATTTATTTTTAACAAAACAAATGCATTCACCTTGACGAAATTGAGTGTTGACAACTACAAATGTCTTCAATTCCTTTTTATTCTCATACACAATTTTTTATATCATAATTTTTTCTTCATTTTATTTTGTTTAAAGATGATGAAGACAATGACAAAGATAGAAAAGTAGAGGAGACTTGTTCCAATGTTGCCTCTAATGATCTTGAGGGCGATACAGAATGACATTTGGTATTTTGTTTCTGATTTATTGAATTGTCTTTTCATTGTAAAGCATCCTCGTTTATTAAATTGCCTTTTCATTTGGTATTTTTGTTTAATTGGTGTAATATAATAGACTTTCAATAGCTTTGAATTTGATGGAGGTTGAAATTTGGTATTTTCTAGCTTTCATATATTAAGGCATGCATAGGAAACTTGTGGATTTATTATTTGTTATTTAAGGAGTTGTTACATGGATTTATTATCACTTATATATGTTTGATCACGTGACCAGGATGTATTTGTGTAAAAGAAGATTTTTTTTAAATGACAGGCCAGATGGGCTGAAGTTTCTAGCCCTTTTTCTCTTAATGGGTTGGCCTGTCCTACCTATTTTCAACAGGCCAAAAACGGGTTGGCCCTTCCTGGCCCATTTTCAACTAGCCAAAAATGGGTGAGGCTGACTCGTTGTGCCACCCCTAATCGTGTATCAACTAGTTGTGTCAACTTCGCATGACTTCATAACGAATAAGTCATGCCAAGTTGAAGCACAAATGAACTAAAGTCGTACCAAGTATTAATGACTTCAATAAAAGACTATATAAAAGTGAAGTCGTCACAACTTGAGACAACTTCAGTTTTGGAATGAAATGAACTGAAGTTGTGTCATGTTGTAACTACGACTTCAATTCTGAATAGAATGAACGGAAGTCGTGTCATGTTGTAACGACTTCAATTCTGAATGAAATAAATTGAAGTCATGCCATGTTTTAATAACTTTACTTTTAGATCATTTTTCACATAAGTTGTCAAACCTTGACACATCTTCAGTTCATCTACAGTAAAGTTGCTTCAATTTCATTATAAAGTAGTGTCAACTTGACACGACTTGCCCATATACAATTTCTTTTTTAAAAAAAACTTACACCGTTACAATAATTTTAAAATGAAATTAAAAAAAATGTACTTTGTGACCTATTTTATCAGACATCAAAACTCCTTCGATCAAATCAAATATGATTTTTTTTTCTTGTACAATACCTCCTTTTGGTTTTATCTCCTTAAGTGGGCTTCCTCAAATTTTATTTACCTAAGTAGAGCTACAAACTACTCACGTACAATTAAGGATAAAAGCCAAACATAGAAACCTAAAGAGGAAATTCGCCACGATACCCATATTCCTTTCCGAACAAAGCAAGTTGCAACTTATCAAAAGAAGCAACCACAACAACACCTGCAGCACCACGCAATATGTGTGCATCAAAACCTTTAAAGAGTGACTTGGTACCTTCTTTTGCGACGATTGTTTGGAATGCATGCAAAGAGCTCTTATACTTCACAGCCTCTCCAGAAGTCATCATCATCCTTCTACGCACAGTGTCAATGGGATAGGAAGCCAAACTACTAATTGTGAATCCCCCTATCACAAGGAAACAAGCAAACCAACGATCCTGTTAACAACAACAATACAAGAGGTAAGTAAACATAAAAATAAATCACCATGAAAAAGGAGCACAACTTCAGGAGTACAAATTCCAAGATTTATAGTTAGGTTCATAGTGAATAATATATGTTGAAAATAGGTATTTAAGATATATAAATTGTACATAGACATTATGGTAAAATGGGTTTGGAAGGCCAAACCTAGCATTACTTCAACAAAAAAGAAAAAAATGTAATTTATAAAATAAATATCCAAGCCCATCTAATATAGTTTTCTAACCATTTAAATTTAAGGACAGTTTTGGGCCTTCCTACGGCCATTTTATTCAGATCATATTATTAAGTGAAGTTGACTAAAGGCTAATTTGTCAACAAATCAAAACTATTCTAAACATGGGCAGTAGCATTCAAATATTATCTTCTTACATGTTGTTGACATGAGTGGTAGCACTTAAATTAACGATATTCACATAGCTACTTTCACACATGTCATTTGGTACATGCATTATAGTAGAGACTTGTAAGTCAAACATCTAAAATTAGTTGACCAATTTACAGATCGATCGGTCATATATTGATTGTTGACATTGAAGATGACCAATCGGTCAACAACTAGCATAATTAACAATTTAAAAGTAGCTTAATGCAAATCGATTATATAATTGTATTAAGACACTATTGGATCGTAATCAAGTCGATGATAATTAAAAGCCCATTACAAGTAGTTAAATATGGGTCTAGGTAAGGTAGTTACAGCACATCGATTACTGCATTTATCTTGAAAGTAACAAACTTAAATATAGGAAACTATAATTAGAAGATTTTCTACGTCCTTACATTTTTTTTTAATAGTCATATTTATAATTGATTATAAACCATTATTTCTTTAGTATTTATAAACTTATATATAGAGGTTTTTATAGTCAGAAGGTACATAATAGAATAACAAGTAAAAGCTTATTTCTATTCAATATATCAAGTTCATTCCCTTCTCTTCCTTTAAGTATTTTGAGTTAATTTAAGATTTAGCAAATTCTTGTTCCTACATCTAGTATCGTAGCCAAATCAAATATTTGTGGTTAAATCATGGCAAAAACATCCAAGTTCCACTTCCAAAATTGACTAGAGAAAATTATGATACTTAGACAACCTAATTTAAGGTATACTTCTCCTCTCAAGATTTGTGGGATTTGGTGGAAAATGAATTTGCAGATGTTACAAACTCAACACCATTTGAGTCCCTTGGTAAAGAGGAGAAGGTTACATCGAAAGAAACACATGAAAGGATCAGAAAGCATTGTAATCTATTTTCCTTGTAGTTGAACAAAAGACAATATCTCAAAAGATATCATTAGTAGAAATATCACATGTAGTGTGGGATATTTTTGCAGAATACAAAGGTGATGATAGACACTTTTGAGAATTTACGCATGGTCAAAGAAGAAACAACTTCTTCCTATTTTGACCGTGTTCAATCCGTTGTTAATAAATTATGGAGTTACAGACAGATTATTATTATTGACTAACGTGTTGTAGAAAAAATTACAAGATCATTGAGTCATAAATTCGATCATATTCTAACAACTATTGAAGAAGGGCATGATCTATCTACATTATCATTGGAAAGGTTATTAGGTTCGTTGTCTTCACATGAACAAAGAAGGAAGTAGCAAACTAATAATCCTAACTTTGAGCAAGCTTTGTAAAGTAGGGTGAATTTCACCAATCGTGGTGGATACCAAGGTGGTAAAGGTCGTGGACATGGTCGTAATCGAGGAAGATGTACGTTTGCCTCATATAGGGACAACATTGGTGATAGTAGTTATTCAGGTGGAAGATCAAATTTCAAACATGACAAATCCAAAGTGGATTGTTATAAATGCAAACAGTTAGGCCATTATGCATTAGAATGTTGAACCAAATTACAAAGAGAACATGGAGAACATGCAAATGTAGTTGAAATTGAACAAAATATGGTACTTGCTTGTACACAATGTCAAGAGGTTGAAAACAATGATATTTGGTATCTTGATACAGGATGTAGCAACCATATGATAGGAAAAATGGAGTTTTCTATTTCTCTAATGAATCAGTTAAGGGAGAAGTGAAATTTAGAAACAAATTCAAAATTCTCGTGACTGGTAAAGGTAATATTAGTATCTAATCTAAAAATGGAACTGAAGTTACTATTGCAGATGTATATTATGTGTCTGGATTATTCTGGAATTTACTGAGCATGGGACAACTTTTAGAAAAAAGGTACTAAAATCATATAGATAACAGAGTCTGTAAAATTATGAACAAAGACAATAAAAACATTGCACGGGTAAATCACATGTTTCCTTTGTCGCTTCAAACAAGATCTTTGATGAATTTTCAAGCAACGGTAAAGAACAACAATTGGTTGTGGCATCTCCGCTTTGGTCATTTGAACTTTAGAGGTTTGAAGTTATTGGTACATAAGCAAATGGTGATTGACCTTCCACTCATTAATGCTCCTGATGATCATGTGAAGGTTGCATTCTTGGAAAGCATCATCGACTCGTTTGTCATTAGAAATTTTGTGCGAGCAAAGAAACCCTTAGAATTGATTCACACAAATATATGTGGACCGGTTGAGGTGGATTCGGTTGGAAACAAACGATATTTTTTACTTTTTGTTGATGATTATATCAGAACAATATAGGTATATTTCTTGAAAGAAAAGCCTGAAGCATTTAAAAAATTTAAAGAGTTTAAGGCGCTTGTTGAAAAACAAAATGAATTATGTCTGAAAACTTTAAGATTACACATAGGAGGAGAATTAACATCGAACGAGTTTAATGATTATTGCAAGAAAGAAAGAATTTGTCATCAATTGACCGCAGGCTATACACCTTAACAGAATGGTATAATTGAAAGAAATAATAAAACAATTTTTGAGATGGCTAGAAGTATGTTAAAAGCAAAGCATATGCCAAAACCTTATTCGGCAGAAGTTGTTGCATGTGCTATCTATATACTGAATAGGTGTTTGACAAAAAGAATCCAAGGAAGGACGCCTTAAGAAGCATGGACTAGAAATAAGAAGGCCATGACACAAACATGGGACTCATGTCATACTTTCTTGGCATTGAAGTACAACAAAGTAATTATGGTATTTTTGTTTCGTAAAGAAAATATACCACTAGTATCTTCAAAAAATTCAAGATGGATGCAACTTTCCTGATTCGAACTCTAGCTGCAAAAAGCAGGAAGATGAATAAAGTTGGTAGTGGAGAATTTTTGGATCCAACTTACTTCAAGAGAAGAGTATAGTGGGTAGTCTTCGCTATTTGAAATCCACTAGGCTTGACATTATTTATATGGTTGGACTAATAAGTCATTTCATGGAGAAACCATATCAATCACACTTACAAGCAGCTAAAAGAATTCTTTGTTATCTCAGTGGAACTCAAGATCATGGAATCTTTTATACTTACTCAAATGCCTACCATTTAGTAGGTTATATTGATAGTGATTGAGCAAGTGATATTGAAAGTTGTAAGAGTACCTCGAGATATGTATTCTATTTGGGAAATGGGAAATGGAGTTATATCATGGTCTTTTAAAAAACAATAAGTGGTGTCTCTATCAATAACATAAGCAAAATATATTGCAACAACATTTGTAACATAAGCAGTTTGACTACATAGGATATTAGAAGATTTAAAAAATATTCGGATTGATCCGACCTTTTTCTATGTCCTTACATTTTTTAAGGTTCATAGTTATAATTAATTATAAACCATTGTTTCTTTAGTATTTAAAAACTTACATAAAGAGATTTTATAGTCGGAAGATGCATAATAGAATAACAAGTGAAATGTATTTTTATTCAATATATAATTTTTTTCCTTCCCCTACTTAGGAATTAGGAGCAAATTCATGTTCCAACAATTTAATATCTTACGTTAGGACGTCTATCGACTTGACTTAAGTATCAAAGTGTCTTCTCTTGTACAGATAAATCCCAAACGGTTTAAGATTTGGTTATACTAAATATATAAGCTATAAGGGGATTCATCTCTTATCTTGGTATTGTATTGCTTTAAAAGCTGAAATTGTGGGTACCATGTTAGCCATTGCATTGGTTGTGGCCTTCTTTGTGGATTGCAAGTGATTCTGTGTTAGTGGCACAAGCTTTCACAAATCCCTCTAGTATTAATGCTAAAGAAGATGGAACTACTGTTCAACAACTACGTCTAATAAAGCTGATACATTTAACGATTCAAACAAATTATTTTATAATAAAAAATAACAATGCCAAAAAAATTCAAAGTGAAATGAACAAATTAAAAATAAGACGAGATTGAATTTTTGTACATACCTGCGACCCACCAACCAAAGCAGCCTATCTGCAAGGATCATAAATTCCATAGTAATAAGCACAGTAGATTATAATTCCAACTACTAACAAAAAAAACTAACAAATAAAATACATCTATAGAACTAGTTAAAATCTTGATAAGTTAGATTTTGACCTGAGCACGGAAGTATCTGATAGCATTGACACTATTGCCTCTCCAAAGAGTAATGACACCCTCATTCTTGATGGTTCGAGCAAAACAATTACCAATTCCCCTGTATGGTTGAGATAACCGACCAGTTTTGATCATTTCATTCTGATTTTGATTAAGCAATTTGACTCTTTCAATCGGAGCAATAGCTGTCTTTGATACAGCAGAATATACTCCGCTCATCAGAAAATTCACCATGAAAGTTGGAGCATTCACAGTAATTGCAGAATAATTCATGGACTGAAAGTTGGGGCTGAGACTCGAGACAAGGTAAGACTGTCCAGCTAGCTTTTCAACAACTGATGGATTGCAGTCTATCGATAGCAACCTATGAACATTCACCCATAACAATATATAACCCATAGATTCAACATCACCAAATTTTCTTACTAAAATGCCACATCTTAAGAAAATGACTTTTTTTTTTTAAAACAGATTCTTTTGAACCTCTAATAATACGTCACTTGAATATTTTTTTAGAATAGAAGTCATAGCCGCCAAGATTTTATCTATTTTAAGCTTTTTAAACCCATCCTGCTAAACACACAGAGATACGGGCTACCTGCACACATTAGATTTTAAAAGGAAGAATGATATTTTGACTATTAAATTTTGACAACCTTCTCTTGTAACATGAGATATTATTATTTAAGTGGTTTTTGGAATATTGAGAATGAGAAAATAGAAAAATGAAAAACCAATAAAAAAATAACACCTAAAGTTATAAGAGGAAGTTCTCAAAATTTAGACTTAAATACATTTTTCATCCTTATTTTCGTAGTGTTTGTTGCGGATGGTCCTCATTTTTACCAAATGTTTAAAATTGTCCTCATTTTATGTGACGCCGTTTAAATCAGTAACGGAGCACTATACAAGTGACACTATTTGTATTATATTGTACTGGGAGTGTATTACGTGTATTATACATGTGTAGTAATTAGATATTTAGGGATAAATAGGTGAGCTAGGATTTTGAAAATGAATTGTTGGACAGTTGGTCAGTTGCTACAATCTTCTTCCTCCATTCCCAAATTGTGTTGTTGCATCTTCTTCTTCCTACAACTGATTCAAATACGCAAAATTTATCACAACCCCGAAAACCCTAAATCCACGAGCAAAGCACTTACCTCGTCGATGATGATTAACTTGAAAATTGAAATCAAACGAATAAATTGTCACGTCCAATTGCTGCTTCCTTGCAAATCGGAGCTGAAGAAACTCGGAGATGAAGAAATCGCCTGTACTTGTCAATCCTTAATTGCAGTGCGACCTAATTGGAAAATTTTTGCCCCAAATTGAAGAGTTAACGTTAATAATCCACCTATACAGTACATGTAATATACCCCAATACAATGTAATACAAACAGTGTCACATGTACAGTGTTTTGTTACTAATTTAAACGGCGTCACAGAAAATGACTAAATTAAACACGAATTGCAAAAATGATGACCATTTTAAACATTTGGTAAAAATGAGGATCATCCGCAACAAATACTACGAAAATGGAGACCATTTTAAACATTTAGTAGAAATGAGGATCATCCGCAACAAACATTACGAAAATGAGGACGAAAAAGGTATTTAAGCCCAAAATTTAATAGTCAAAAAATCATTTTCCTTTTAAAGAATGGTTGGTACTTTCTACATTCAATTTTTTTTCTTCCTGCACCCCTAATTTACGAAAATTCCATTTAATTTTTTTGAGTTTATAATTTAATATCACTTTCTTCACTTCGTCTTCTTCCTTCTACACCTCCACCCCCTGGATCTTTGTTCATCTTCTCCTTCTCCTTTGTTATCAGGCTCTTCGTTGAATCTTTGTTAAGCTTTGGTCACCATTGAAGCTTTATAAGTTTTGTAACATACGCATAAGGTTCTTCACTGATTTAATAGAGGTATGATTTTTGCTTTCATTTTACGTAATCGTTGTTGGTGATGATCTCCTGTAGTGAAGAAACAAAAAAGATAGTGAAGATTCTCTTTCGTGAGTGGAGGGGATGAAAAAAAAACGAGGAGAGAATATTGTTGTTAGTGGATGCATGCATGGAGACCCTTGAAACGTGGCAACATGTGGAAGGTATTTTCCGAATCGAAAATTGAATCTTTCACATCCATATTTATCGCTCCACTACACTTGTGTGCACAATTTCCCATCCAGCCTCCACTACTATTGCAGCTTCCTCTCCTTCATTTTTGTTTAGCCTCTGCAACTTTTTTCTGTAATTATCCTCTGCTGATCCAAACCCTGAGAACAAACGAATTTGAATTCTCGGTTGTATTTTTTCTGTACTAATTTTCTGTTGTGTCTTTAGAATTGATGACACTTATTTTAATGTTTTAAAATATATGAAAATGTTTTTAAAATTACTATCATCAATGTAATTTGAAAACGAAACCAGTAAAAAATTTAGACTACTCGAGAACAAACTCCAGCATTTCCAAAGAAGGTAGATTACAATACATTTCCGATCAAGGTAGATCGCATAACACATCGAGTATTAACAGAAAACACATACGAAAAAGAAAGTAGAATCGATGAGAAGAACGAAGAAATAGCATTAGGGTGCAGAGATGAGAGTACCTGAAGAGAGAAGGGAAGAGAGGAAGAGTGCAGAGAACGCATTAGGATACTGTACCCAATTTTCGTAAGAGTAATGGAAAGGTACTTCTAAATACGTAAATGCTTACATACCATGTTACTTCTCATTTTTATAGTGTTTGTTCCAAATGGCCCTCCTCATTGAAAAAATATTTAAAATGATCCTCATTTTTATCTAATATTTAAAATGGTCTTGATTTGTATAATTAGTATTTTATTTGGTCATTCTCTGTTACACCGTTTAAATCAGTAACGGAGCACTGGCGTCACAGAAAATGACCACTGGCGTCACAGAAAATGATCAAATAAAACACGAATTACAAAATATCATGATCATTTTAAACATTTGTTATAAATGAAAATCATTTTAAACATTCTGTCATAATGAGAATCATCCGCAACAAACACTACGAAAATAAGGACGAAAAAGGTATTTAAACCTAACGTAAAATATTGATAAAAATTTTATTTTCTTGCTAAATTTGTTTATCGGTTTTATTTTTCCAGTGATATTTTTTTTAATTTAATCACTTTTTTGAACTTCATATTTTTTTTAATTTAACTATATTTTTAAATTAAAATATTTATTTATAATAAAAAATTATTTATAAACAAATAAAAATATCTATAAGTTTTAAAATTATTTATATTTACTTTTATAATTATAATAATGATAATTTTATTATTTTTTGTTATCAAAGTCATAATAATAATAATAACAATTAAAACAAAAATAAGTAAATCAAACCATTTCAAATATTTAAAATAAGGTTAAATTATTCCATAGGTCCCCATTTTTATAGCGAAATCTCAAGTAGGTTCCCCCATTTTTATTTGACTCAATTGAGTCCCTATTTTCGAAAATTCGTTGCAATTGGTTCATTTCCGTTAGTTGATCAGTAACAGTGCTAATTATGTGCCACATGCCAGCACGTGGTTTTTTTGACTTTTTTTTTATTTTTTTATAATTTTTTTTATAATTTTTTATTTTTTTTTAATAATTTTTTTTTAAAAAAATTAAAATTGCCACGTGTCAATCTGACATTGTGCCACGTGGCAGAGACAGTGTGATGTGGCAGTGACAGTGCCACGTGTCACTATTAGATGTGAAAAGTCTCAATATAGTTCTATATTTGTTATTTTGTCTCAATTTGGTACCAATTTTGTTAAAACTGAATTATCCTGTATCAAATTTAAATTTTATATAAATTTTACAATGGTATTTTTATTATAGTT
>Ga0099822_1010170_pt1 | contig 11717 bp, 8 predicted proteins | sample CowpeawhiteBW_FD_76839 | JGI IMG/M metagenome (GOLD analysis project Ga0099822, IMG submission 76839) | Root nodule microbial communities of legume samples collected from California USA - Cow pea white BW | ecosystem: Host-associated > Plants > Roots > Nodule | place: USA: California | collected... | reverse complement strand
ATTATCATTATTTTATTTTAATATTATTATTATTTTATTATTATTGTTTTATTTTATTTTATTATTATTTTCATTAATTTTATTATTATTTTTATTGTTTCATTTTATTATTATTATTATTATTATTATTATTGTTGTTGTTGTTTGTTGTTATTTTTATTATGATCATTATTACTATTTTATTGCCTATGCGATATTTTGGGGCAATGATTATGTGTTCTTCCTGGTTTGTTTGATTGTCCATGACTGTGTTTTGGGTATAACACTTTTGTTTTGATGGTTTTATATGAATTTAGAAAAGGATAGATGTGTGCTTATAATTGAATGATGCATATGAGTTGTGATATTGTAAATTTATATGGATGCGTATTTTGGTTCCTGGATGTTTGAGAATTGAATTGTTGGATGCTAGGAATTGAGTTAGAGTACCCAAAACAAGTAGTGTCACATTACTGGTATAGCTCTTGACGGTGCAGAGTGAACCGCTAGGCAATAACAAGAAATAGGGAAGCTTTGTGTGTTGTGATGCGCAACAGTGTTATGGAATTGTCAAGCAGTCCGCACTTCCATTTCGCTTGGTGGCGCTTAAGTTGCACCAAGCGATGGTGCAATGGCAGGGTGCATTTGTGATATGTTTTGCATGACTTATTATGTTGGTCCTGATCTGGGATATGCTTGATATTGTCATGAGCGGGTAGGTTCATGACTGGTGATGAACACGTGATAATATGAGCAGAGAGGTTCATATTACGATGCTCTCGTATGAGGATACAAGCGGGGAGGTTCGTATGTTTCGTGCTCACACTTGAGGACTGCTGTGAGCGGGGAGGTTCGTAGCTGTTGGATCACGTGTGTTAGACTACGGGCGGGAGGTCCGTAGAGTTGGACTACGAGCGGGGAGGTTCGTAGAGTTGGACCACGAACGGGCAGCTTCGTGGGAGCATTTAAATTCCTAAGACCAGTTTGAGTGTGTATCTTGTATAAGGCAATGTGTTTTTCTTACTTTCATTTTAATGTGTTGTGATGTGGACTTGGACCAGGAGATGCTTGACTATGTCATGAACGAGTAGGTTCATGGTTGGTGGTGAACACGTGATAATATGAGCGGGGATGTTCATATTATGGTGCTCTCGTGTGAGGATACGAGCTGAGAGGTTCGTATGTTCCGTGCTCACACTTGAGGGTTGCTGCGAGTAGGGAGGTTCATAGCTGTTGGATCACGTGTGTTTGACTACGAGCAGGGAGGTCTGTAGAGTTAGACTACGAGCGGGCAGGTTCATGGAAGCATATATACCTTGGGTCCATGGTCAAGATTTGGTTGGAAACCTTAGGGCAATAAGGTTTCTTGTTTAAGCATTGGCTAAAATAAAGTAATTTGGGATGAACTTATATGTATTAAATTATACGTTTATATTGTTACATGAGCTCACCCTTTATGTGTGTGTTTGGCAATGATCGTGTAATTCATTACACGGGAGCAGACATTGTTTCAGGTGGAGCTGGTGACGCTTAGAGCCGGAGAGGGGATAACTCGGGAAGTTTTATAGACTATATTTGACTATTTTGTAAACATTTAGTTGATCAGTTTTGAATTATGTAAATCTGAAGTTTAATTTATGGTTTTGAATTTTGAGACATTTTATTAGGGTTTTAAAGTTCCCGCATTTTAGAAAGTAACTTTGAAAAATAATGGCATATTTACTATTATTTTACTTTATTTTATTTAAATTAGTAATATCCGACCGAGATGTTACAACAGAGACTCGTGCAACACATGTTAACTCTCGCAGTTCACAACTCAATTAGACACAAAGATAACAAAAACAAAAAGAAACTCTTTTTGGATTTTTATCAAATCGTTGGTGTGCAACAACAAATTTAACATAGAGTATTTACAATTGTCAAGACTAGATTCATTATCTTCATTCTCATGCATACACAAACATCTCAATTTCATATTCAAGTCAAAATAAACTCACTAATATACTTAAATCCTATTCCTATTGACTTTGAGCCTAGGATAACTCATCAAGTTCCAATTTCTTCAATCCTCAACAAGTAACCATGCATTAAGTTCAAGAGTCTTAAGATTACTAATGAATCATGTTCTATCCCTAGATACAAGCTCCAATATAGGCATTCAATTTTAGTTCTAGGTTTAAAAGACATTTTCCAACACCTTAAGAACCAACAATCAAACCATCGGTGATCAAGCCACAACAAACATTAAGCATAGAAACAAAATACTTGAAATGAAAAAAACATATGTTCAGTTCATTACATCTAATCTCAACAAATAGGATTAACTCTCCATTGTAGAGAATCTAGGATTTACAAATTGAAGAGAGAAGGAAGAAATTGACACCAAAGAGAGATGTATGTCCTTGCCCAAGGTTCTTTGCCTCTACTCCTTGCTCCAATTGTGCTTTCTCTTTGCATTTCCATCTCCAATTCATGACCCATCTTCCTCCTCAACCCAAAAGGGCAAAATCACCATTGATGAAGATTGAAGTCCAATGAGAAGAAGGGAGAGCTTTCCAACACCCCAAACAACCTCCAAGGGCCTCTCTAGTCATTTTAGGTGAAGAATGAAGAGTGAGAAGAGAGAATGCCCTAAAAACTCTAGGAAAACATGAATAAATATCCAATTTTGACATGTCAGCAATGACACCACTCAACGTCTCAACACTATTGAGCACCATCAATCAAAACGAGAAATCAATTTTCTATCAAACCACCGCTCAACTCCATTTTCCACCACTCAATGCTAGTTCTTTCGCATTAACTGGCGCTTAGCGCTACTTGTGTAGGGGCTGGTGGCACTCAGCCCTAGGCAGTTTGACAACACTCTATAATTGAAGCACTGGGTGTGATCCATTATCGACCAACACAGGTATTTGCTTTAAATTGATCTTTTCTTGTCCAAAACATGCTCCCTTGCGTTCTTGCTTGTTTTTCTCCACTAGAATTTCTCTCTATTCATTTATTTCATACACTTAAACCAAAAGAGTAGAGGTAAAACAAACATAAAACAACTAAAATACAAACCAATACAAAACACACTAAACTTAGGAGAAAACAAAATAAAAGCTAAGAACGAGTCGATTTATTGATGATAATAGGCACACAAAAATAGGTAAAAATATATGTTATCACATATCTTTTCGATTTCAACAATAACTTAGAGTTTATTTTTAAGGAATTCATAAAGTTTTGAACGTGAGAATTTTCCCCTTCCACACCTTGAAAAAGTAACATTCTTGCTTTGAGTAAGAATAGTTGACATTTATCATAAAATTCAGATAATTTATTTTCCTAAAACCATTTGTTTTATGACTTTTATTAGAAGTCACACTATCATCTCATACTCAAACATTAAGATGATTCCCTCATTAGTGAATACCTTAAAAGCACACATGGAAAGTCTCATTCAAAAGAGCGAGGAAATCGTTCAAAACAAGATCACTAATATGCAATAACAATAGAAAGAAGAAAATCACAAAGTTTAGGTGTAGCTTCGAGTGCAACTTGATAAAGATTTAAAGTTGGTTTGACAAAGACATCAAATCAAACTACAAAGTCTATGAAATTGGATGAACATGCTCCATCATCGAGAACACATTCATACCACGAAAAAGCATACAAAAGCTTGCATAGAGGGGAAACATATTAAAGTTCATACCTATAAAAAACATACAAAAGCTCAAAGGTATGTACCTATAAACAATCATATTGAACCTCATCTACAAAAGCAAAACACCAAGGTACACATACAAAGGCACTACACCAAGAACCAAGGACATTTCTCAGAAGTGCTCGTCCAAAGGCAAGACCAATTCAAGACATTTCAATACCTCTCACTACAAAAAATCATGTATATAATGACATTTTCAATATGATGGTTATTTGAAAATGTTGCTTTTTGTCGTATAATACGACATTTAGAGAATTGTCATACTTTACCTGTAAATATATGGCAGTTTTAAATGTCATATTATTAATTATCATACTATTATTAAAAAATATGTCATTGAAAAAGGTCATTTAAAAAAAAATAATTAATTTTTCAATTCTTCCTGGGTTTTAATTTTATGTCCTTTTTTTTCTATTCAAATTATGTTCCCTCCATTTTCTAAAATCATTCTATTTGCAGCACACCGACTTGAATTCCAAATGCCTTTCTATATCTCTTTCTCCCTTCAAAATTCTAGAAACCATAGCTTCACTTTGGATTTCATTTTCTAAAATCAAAATATAACACTTTCAATTCAGTCCATTCACTTTGAATTTGAGTTATTCCCCACTATTGTTCTTCACTGGTTCATTCTCTTAACACGGTATTCTCGAACATTCACTCATTAATCAAAAATTACTGAGGTTCATTCTCACATAGAATCAACAAATTAAAATTTTAAAACAATCGGCTAAAATACTAGGAAATTATACAAAATGCAGATTTCACGAATTTCACTCAAACATCATACTTTTCACACAAGATTCTAAGCAATATTTCTAATAAGATTGCACTATCAGATTACACAGAAACGCATGCCAACACAACAAAGATTCATTTGTTTGATTTTCTTGAGATTTTAAAGTGAGTGAGATGAAGGAAAGAGAATTGGATAGTTATTTTTATACTGGTTCACTCAATCATAAAGCTACATCTAGTTTACCAGGACAACCTGGGTCTGATTTCCATTATTATCAAAAGTTTTACAAATCACAAACCCAAGATTACCCTTTTGAACAATTTAAAACACCAAGATTTTTTACTTACACAAAATCTCAACTACAACCTTGTAAGAAAAACACTTACACACCTAGAATCACATCAGGAACACAACATGAGGCACAAGAACTATAAAACCTGATGGTGGCTCTCCCTAGCCAACCAAACTCGAGTTCTTCAAGCTCCAACCAAGCCAAAATGCCTCCAAGATTAACCAAGATCTTCAATCTAACACTTGCAGCTGTGTGATTCAGAGAGAAAGTGTTTTCCATAGATGAATGACTGATTTTCACGCTCAAAAACTCAAAATCGTGCCTCAACTTTCTAAAAGACAACTTATATTGTTTGGTCTTAAGTGAAATCAATCGATTGAATTTTTCGTATAATTTGTTGATTTCACTTGACTTAACTGAAATCATTCGATTGAAAAATAATTCAACTAATTGAATACATTCATACCAGAAACTATATACAACAAGCATTTTAACCTGTTAAAACCCATTTTAACAGATTAAAAAGTACACACTAAGACTAACAAGACATCTAACTTATGTCATATAGCCTACGAATATGGTATAACATGTAACCATCACATTCTACACGTTATTTCCAGATTTAATATAATAGAAACATGATCTTTGTGCAAATCTTCATCAACCACATGTGATCTTCATGCCCTTCGCTTTATCAAATCTTTGCACAAAGGTTGTTTGTGCTAACAAAATCTGTGTTTTAAAAAGGACAATTTTTTTGGATCGGGACCCTCTACTTGGTAATGGTCATCGAATCCTTTTGGGCATAGGTCCTCTCCTCGGGAATGGTCTAATCCTTCTTTCAAAAAGGTTAAAGTTTCAAAAAGAAAAGTTTTTCGGATCAAAACTCTCTACTTGCTAATGGTCATTAAATCCTTTCAGATATAAGCTCTCTCCTTAAGATTGGTCTCCTTCTTTCAAAAAGGTTGAAATTTCAAAAACGAAAAAGTTATTTAGATTAGGAACCTCTACTTGGTAATGATCATCGTATCCTCTTAGACACAATGATTTCTCACTCATCTTTCTCGATCTTTGTTTCTTTTTTGTGATCTGGACGAAACTAGATTTTTTATCTTTACTTATCTTTTACTCTGATAATACAAAAATATCAAATGATAATACCATAATATCAAATTTTCATATTATCAAATACATCAAAGTAAATAAGAGAGTTGTCAACACCCAATTTCGTCAAAGATGAATAAAATTTTATATAAAAAAAATAATAATAAGTGCTTGAAGAATTAGTGGTTAACTAATTTTCTTTTTTTCTTTAATTTTAATTAAGTTAATAAAAAATATTTTTAGTGAAAACTTGGAAAATTTCTTGTTGAAGAAAAAATTAAAAAAAATGGGAAAGAACAAAAAAGGGAAAAAAATTAACAAAAAAGTACAAGAAGAAAAAAAAAAGAAAAAGAAAAAAAGAAGAAGAAAACAATGAAGTGGGACCTTTTCTGTTTGGTGTAATTCTCTATAAAAAATATATATTTGTTGTTCACAACCCCTATTTTTACCTTTTTATACCCTGATCCTTCAATTTTTATTTTTACCCCCTCTTTTCAACAAACCAACTAAGCCCAACTCATATTACTGTCTCCAGTCCACCATTTTCATTTTTATACCACTTTGGACCAAGTCCAATACATTAATACATGTTTAATGTCCACACTCTCCTCCCATTTTCATTTTATAAGTCTATTCACCTACCCAAAACACCCTCCACCCATATGGGCAACATGTCACCTTCTCTTTTTTCTTGCTCGTTCTCATTTACTTCCCACACGCAAGGTAGAAGGAAGGTTCATGCAAGCAACTACTGTAAGAAATATGAAATAAATAATTAAATAAATATTTATTTAAAGTGGACTATAAATATTAAGTTATTTATGTCAAGATTTAACAAGGAACAATGGAAGATCAAGTGGTTAAGAATGTTTGGTGAGTCAAAGGAGTCTTGTGTTTGGATCTGTGTATACTATTAATGTGTGTTTTATTTAGTTAATTTTAATTAAATGCTATATGTAGTGTGATGTTTATTAATAAGTTTGAATCGGGGCCAGAGTGAAATAGTTATTTTTTGGTTGCTTGTGTCAATTGGTAGACAATCCTCATAAAGAGTGTTTATGATGAGTTCAATCACATTACTAGGGTTAATGATTAGAATATCCAAATTAAATGGCTAATTCAATTAAAATTTTTGTTTTACTATTTTTTATTAATTTTAAATAGTTGAAAACTAAGTTTCTAAATATTAGGTCACACTTTTTAGAACCCAAAACTTGACCGAAGTGGGAGCTAGACGGCTAGGTAGGGTTCTCATTGGTAGAGGCAAAGGCTAGAGCAATTTTTGAGTAAGAAGGAACGCTAGGAATGCGTATAGCGCGGGAAATTTCTGGTAAGTGGAATTGTATTTTCATGTTTATCTTTGTTGGTATGTTGTCTCTTTGGTGTGTTTCACGGTGTATTTCTATGTTCCTTGTGCTTTGGTGGTTCGTTGAACCTATGACCAAGCTGGATGGCAAAATTGTGATGTGGACACATGATTCCTATGGCATGAACCTTATTTTTGAACTTTTATTTTGTTTCCTTTCTATGAGTATTATGATGAATTGGTTTGATGTGTGGTTCAAATGTTATGGTGGGAGGATTATAAAAGAATATTACTTTTCGTTTCTATGTTAGATGGTAAAAATAAAGATTGATTTTTAGCGTGACTGTTGCTTTGATTAAAAATATATCATGCACAAGATTTTGATGGTGGTTATTATTATACATACGACATGGTATCTTTGTTTTTATTTACTTTGGTGGTAACAAAAGTGTGTTGGATGCAAGAGGGTTAGAGTTGAGTTTTTAATTGGCAATGATGGCTTTCTTTTAGGTGAGCCATTATAATAATAGTACTATATATATTACATATAAACTATAATTAGTGTGTGGTGATATCATACAATTATGAAAAGTAATTTTTTTTATATAGATGAAGCTTGGATACAATAGGGTTTATAATGATCGGTGATTATAAAAAGTTAAAGAGGTTGTCTTATTTTTGCACTTACGTATTTAGTTCGATTATAGGAATTTTGCAAATGATATTATGATAATATATCACGTTTATAGAAATATGTCTACATCGAAACAATTAAAGTATGGAGTTTGGTATCATAAAATATTAAAATATTAATTTAGTTACGTGTTATGTATTATCATATTGTATCATATATATATATATATATATATATATATATATATATATATATATATATATATATGTGATATAAAGTTTTGATTTTTGATGATTGTCAATTTTTTTTTACAGAAAGTGTTAATTGGGAAATTATAAGAATAACTCAGGTATAAAAGTTGCTTAGGTTGAAAATTGGCAGAGTCTCTTTTATCTTATTTAAAGTGAATTTATTAACATTCTTAGGTGATTTTTTTGGTTTATGGTTTTTCTGGTTAATGACGGGTCGATTTTAAGGAATTGTGCATTGAGATAAAGAGAAAGGGTTTCTGTGATTGGAGTGGGAGGTTTGGTGTCTGGTTAATTTCTTTATTATGGTTTGGCATTTAATAAATTTCTTTTTATATTTTATAAGTTTGGAAATTTTAGGAAAACCTTGAAGTAGCAGAAATGTTTTCTTTGCATATATATATAAAAGATCGTACATTAAAATTTTGAGTTTGTATAGATACAGAAAATTAACTATTTCTTAAAAATATATTCCCGATTCTAAAATACTTAACGTATTTTAACGTGGCTTAGTTTTGTAATCTGTCCTTTTTATTTACTCAGCGTAGAATATATATGAATTTCTATTTATGATTTGAATCTTTTTTTTTCGTTTGGAGGTTTTGGTGTGAAGCATGAGAATGAAGGGACTCTTGTAGGTATTGTTTGAGACCTTGTATGATTGTATGCAAGAATTGACTACTGCCATGTAGATTCTTATACTCATTGTGTATTCTTGGCCAAACTCAAGTTTTGACATGATTTCAAATTGTGAATGTATGAGTGTTTATATGTAACATCCCGATTGGATATTATGGGTTTAAATAATAAAATAAAATAAGAAAATAAAATCTCATTAATTATAAATTTATTTCCCAAAAATGCAGGAAATTTCAAATAATTTATTTGATAATAAAGATAATTCTAAAATCAAATTTCTCAAAATTCAATAAAATACCAAAACAGTCTTATAATAGTTTACAACTTTATTCCAAAACCATAAGTGATAAAAACCCAATAAAACTGTTCCCATGAGTTTTTCCCTGCTCCGCTGCTAAGCCTCACTAGATCCATCTACAACATCATCTGCTCCCGTGTATCGCGTACGTGATCATCGCCAAACATAAGCAGATGGGATGAGCTAACAAAATAAACACACACATACACACACACACACACACACACACACATATATATATATATGGCACAATTATACATGGCCACCACCATGTTAATCGTGTTCTACGTCTTCTAATGAGTACCTCAAGGTGTCTTGCTGCCATACCTATCGGCTACAACCGATAGAGCACGTGCGGGAAACCATTGCTACGGATCACACATCGTAACGCTAGGTGAAGTTCCCAAACATAGTTCGCAACGTCCCCAGACTACCAAACTCGTCAGTCAACTACTGAGGAGAGCAATCTATCTAGATCCATTCGTACTGACCACAACCAGCACACTCACACCGGCAACACTCGCCAACCCAAGCTCAACTCAAGGGTTCCTCGTGTTCATCCGCCAACCCGAACTCAACGCGAGGGATGCCATTTCGAGCTCAACTCGAGGAATGCCACGTGCTTAACCTATATCTCGAGCTCAACTCAAGGGATACGTTTCGAGCTCAACTCAAGGAAAACCAACAAGCCGACCTTTGAAGTATCTTAAAAGCCTTGCAGATCACGCACGCAGAATTAGCAACCCAAGGCCACTGTAGTAAAAATCGCCTGACGGGGGACACGTACTACCAGGTGCTACCGCTTCCAGACTGCCTGGCGGGGGACGCGTACCGCCATGTGCCAAGCGCCTTAGAGTCCAATATTCCATAGACATCGCCTGGCGGGACCTCCCCCACTACCAAACGCCCTTAGTTCCAGAACCCACTATTTGCACACCTATCGCTTGGCGATTCAATCCCCGTCGCTAGGTGCTATATCATTACTTTGCACAGTACGAGTTTTTTTCTTAGCTCTGGTTCAAGCACAGTAACTCACACAACCCTTCACATTTCTTATTCATTATGCGTATGATAACTTAGTCATATACTGTATGAGTCAATTCCAGTTAGCATAGTTCTTGTCATACACCTTCATTCTCTAAATACTTACCATTTTTACTCATTTTCATTAATAGTCCAATTCTCATTTAAAACCTACTTTCATTAACATATCGCCACTCCTATTTCCGTCTTTCCAACCTTTTCCCAACAATCACGAGAATAGTCCATTCACCTCTATTTCACAGCCATATATCATGTCTTATCATTGAAGATGTGATTTATTCCATATGCTCAAGTTGTCAATTTGTTTAAGTCAACCCTCCACACTACTAACTAGGCTTATAAGGAACACATACTATCTACTGCCAGATTTAAAACTGCAGCCACAATACAATTAAAAATCACAAGGTTCTAGTCCCCTCTTTACTTCCCATATTCTTTCATTATATAAGTTTCCTTTCCGACTCTCGAGATAGTCCAAAGGGATCCTTTTTCCTCTCATTGATCAGTACCATTTCAGACCTAAAAATCACCACAGCACCAAACCCAACCCAGCGCACCCAAGATCCCCATAATTGCGTTTGGTTTCGCGCTGTCGCCTGACGGTATGATGCAACCCGCCAAGCGGTGCATCAGTCCTGGAAAATTCCAGGTTCTGTTAGACCATCTAGCAACTTCCTTCATTCCCTTTTCGCATTTCTCTGTCCAATCTTCTTCATTTCAATCAAGAACGCATTAACAAGATTACGATAATCTACTCTAACTATTTCCAGCATGGATTCTAGTTTAAGTTCACAATAATTAAACCAAATCCTCAAAATTCCCAAATCTGTTAACCCTAGTAGTCATATATAATTAATTTCACTTAATTCTCTCGCTCTACAATGTGATTCCACAATTTCTCATCTCCCTTTAATCACTTTACGGTTGATACACATTTTACATCGATCAATAACGACCTAGAACTCTGGAAATATAAAAATCGAGCCAATGGCTTGCGTCGCCTGGTGGGTCCATCATCACCGCCAAGCCCTTCAACAGGGAAAACCCAGAATTTGGTATTTTGGGATGTGTTGCCTAGCGGCTCGTTGCTTACCGCTGGGCGGTTCTTTGTGGGAACCCAGAAACACTCATGAACAACATGAGTCGCCTGGCAGCAGTTCATCGCCCGCTAGGCAGTTTTTGGAAAAATTCCAGAAACATGAATTTTCACAACATGAACATTATATAGGCATCCAACTAAACATGCTTTTCATACAAAATAATGATATAGCTTAAAGAAACGAGTTCAGCTCCCTTCACCTGGTTTCCTTTGCTTAAAACTTTGACCCTTGCAAAATTCTCCCTTGATCACCAATGACCCTCCTTGGTTCTGCTCAATTCTGCCCCAAAGATTCACTCAATCCTCACCACTCTCAACACTTTGTGTTCTCTTCTGCAACCACAATGACAACCCACAAAAACCTTCTCTCTTATCTCAAAATGACCTTTTAAATGGGTCTTAATGTGGGTTTAATGTGGCAAAACGAAAATGGCTTAAAGTCTAAGATAATTACCATTCAATGACTGATTAAGGACTATTTTCAACCCCTCTTGGCTGCTAGGGTTTCCTTGCCCTTTCACCTTCATGCCAAAGAACATTTTGGCAAAAATAAAGTTTAATTTGGGTTCACCAAGGTTTGAACCCCTCACCATGCCAAAGCCAAATCAATGTTCAACCAT
>Ga0099822_1010163_pt1 | contig 11727 bp, 4 predicted proteins | sample CowpeawhiteBW_FD_76839 | JGI IMG/M metagenome (GOLD analysis project Ga0099822, IMG submission 76839) | Root nodule microbial communities of legume samples collected from California USA - Cow pea white BW | ecosystem: Host-associated > Plants > Roots > Nodule | place: USA: California | collected... | reverse complement strand
TTTCATCATATTGATTTGTGAAAGTGTTTGATGTTTAATATGCAGGGATCGTGGAATTGAGAATAAGGACATAGTTCTGTGGTACACAATAGGATTTCATCACATACCATGTCAAGAGGACTACCCTATAATGCCCACTGTGTCATCAAGTTTTGATTTGAAGCCTGTTAATTTCTTTGAGAGAAATCCAATCCTTGGAGTGCCTCCCAATTTCAAAAATGATTTACCGGTTTGTAAAGGTCATGATTCAGGTTGAGATTCCATCGGATGGATTTTAGTCTAAGTACATATAGTTTATTGGCTCTAAAATCATGATTGTGGGAAGAAGAGCCCAGAAGAATGTCTACTATAAAGCTTCTTTAACTGTCTTCAAAGTTGTGATATTATACTTCTTTACTTGTATATATAAAGAACTGTGTATGTGATAGAACCCTCTCTTATATTACAGTTGCTTCCTTTCATTCTTATGCTTTGTGTTTTTCTTGTTATTGTTGAACGAGTTCAGCCATTGGTGGGCCTATGGAAAGTGTTACACGAGTAAGGACATGTGGAAAGTGTTACATGAGTTTTACAAACCAGCTTAGTAATTAAATAATAGAGTGGAGAGGTTGTGGTGTAACTCAAGAATATAACTGATTTGAAAAATATAAACATGATTGTAGAAGAAAAATAATAGAAAATTTACAGTAATAAAATAGAATATACAAAATATATTACATCAAAAAAATAGTACTATTTATCTATTGTTATAGTTTATATATAGATATAGATAATTAGAGGCTTAATGAACTAAAAAAACTTGGAAGACTAAAATGAAAGAATAAAAGTAAGAAGACTAATGAGTGTATTTAAATTTTTACTTTTAAACAGAATAAAAGAACAAAATACACTGCTTAATCGAACAAACAGCAAAAGTTTTGGTAACCTAAACAAAAACAAGCAACTCGAAACAGCAGGAAACTAAGGCCACAAGGACAAAAACAACCGATTCACCCGACCACAATCTCTGTAAACAACATCGACCTATTTGTACAACCACCTTAGTTACTGTCTGAATCAGGCTTCCGGGCCAAGAAGAAGTACATTGGTGTGAAAATCTCTTTCCTGGAAAAGAAACAAAAAGAAAGTCATATTTCAGATTCCTCTGCTCCAGAAAAATATATTGATGTTCAATCTTCTAATTCATTAATCAGTATTTCTCTCAAGGACTCAGATAAGAGACCTTCAGAATCTGAAATTGCAACAGATGAGAACTGTACATCATGCTGGCTAGGAGCATTCTCATTTTTATATTCATAAATTTCATATGCATGGGTAGAATAGAAAGAGTGATATCATGAGAAAGTGCAAAACTTACTTTCCTCCTTCAACTAGTCCCTCCGCAGCCTTCTCTAGGAAATCTTGAACCCTTAGACTACCCTTTGGAGCCAGTCCAACATACTCCAGAACCTTGACCTGCAGATATTAATTTGTTGGCCCCAACCAATGTTGAATGAGTAATTAGATTTACCAATCCTAAAATTCTCAACATACAATCAAATTACAGAACTCTATAAGTAATCATAGACAATACCAAGTAAAAAAATTTACAGATGATGTTCAATAGCAATACCATGTTTTTTGTGAAAAGTCGCCCAACGGCAGTTAGACGGAAGCTACTCAGCGAGAAATGACTTTTGTCTAAAGGCAAGTACCATGGAAGAGGAGAGTCAGCTGCTAGATCTTTCTCCCATATTATCTTTCACACAGAAAAGGAGAGAATCCCCTTTAACAAGTTAGGTTCAACTATTGGATATACAAAAGCCAATACTAGTGAAAGGTGACAAAGAAGAAAATGATGTTCACCTCAAAACCTGCTTGCTTCAGAGCTTCAATACACTTAGTGGTCAATCTAATGTCAGGAAGCCCATCACCAATCTCAATTTCTGCCTGCAACCAGGAATTTTATCGATTTGATTACAAACCAAGAGGTTTCAACAGGGCCTAATAAATAGACCTCAATCTTAGTTCAATCTACACCGCTGTAACATACCTTGACTTTTTGGTGTTCTGGGTTTTGGGGATCAAAACTATCGGTCATACACCATTCATAAGCAGCAAAATATTGACCAGGCTTTAACACTCTAAAAATCTCTTTATAGCATCCATACTATACATAATTCCATGGCACGAGAAATAAGAGTCAGCCAATACAAAATTATAGACACCATTTTATAGATTCACAATTAACACATGCACTCCATGCTATCATGCAGACCACATTAAAGTTGCTTCATAGTACTTCACAATTTATACGTAAATGGGGGAGATAGAAAGTTGTAGTAGGGATGGGGCGAAATTAGCGCGTGAAACCCATTAGAGAGTACAGGATACTGTCACATACAGCATCTGGTGCATGGCAAGTGGCTTCAATCGCATATACTGCATCAAAAGTGTTGTCTGGGATTGGCATTTTCATGAAGTCAGCCTGCATTATCAAATACGATGATCATGTCAACTATCTTTTCAAACCAATATCCGCCTTCATCAACATGTATGGTTATGCTTAATTTACAATATCATTTTAGCTAAGATATCGTCATCATTTGATTATAAATTTTTTCAACAATAAATAAGGCAATATATTCATAACATTTATAATTGGAGCAGAGCAATTTTATAAACCGAAACAATAAGTTCTGAAATAAAAGCCCTCATACTCCCAATAAGGAAAATAATTGATATACAAAAATCAACCTTGATAAAATTGCAAGTCTTGTCCACTCCCGCAATGCGATTGAGTTCCTGTTAATTAGCAAAAATCTGTCGGTGATCAAAGTGTGTAGAACTTTTAATTTAATGTGCTATCGTCTTTCAAAACATATTGAGAATCCAAAAATAAATCCTTCATCCAAAAGGCTTTCAACAATTAACATGGCAGATTATGCATAATAAATTAACAAAAGATGACTTTCAAGTACATTAAGCAAAATTAACACTTAAATAATGCATCGATGTTTTGTTAGAATAAGCATAACCAACAGTGACAGTGTACTATAAGTTTATAACAACAAGATATGATGATCGAAATAAAGGTAAAAATAACTATGCCAATGCATTAACAATCTACACCTCATAATTGTTATTTTCAATGAACTTAATTTCCGAAAACATACCTTTCCTCTTGTTATCTGGTACTCATTATTATTCAACCCAGTAATTGAAGTTGAGCTGCCCAGGTATCACTTGATTTTGTTAGCCAGAAAATGTAACACAGGGAAAGTTAAAGGAAAAGAAGCCTAAATGAAGTTAATCTTGTTAACCTGAATCGAGAAATTTCTCTTAATGGTCCCCCAATTCCACATCCAACATCCAAAACCTAAAATAAATTATAAAAGCTCATTAAGTTTTAATAATAAATTACTGTAAATAAGATATCACCTTGCTTATTTGCTATATTGAACATAGGAAAACCTTCTGCCCTGGCTGGAGTCGAAGTTGCAAAGCAAGGAAGTGTTCATGTCGCTTGATGCTCTCTCGAAGAGATTCCCCATTCCATCTGCAAGATAAGAAAATTATCAACATGATTAATGTAATAGAAAATTCTTCAATTTTGTTAGTGCAAAATTAAGTAAATGGAAACCTGGGCGCAAAATGGAAAGATTCCCCCCAGCCAAACTCGTAAAAGCTGGTAACAAGATCATAGTACTTATTCACCTAAAGACAAATGCAGATTTAATCAACGTTTTTGCAGATAATCAAATTGACTATAATGGAGACAAAAACACATCTCTATTACTTCACAAGTGAAGTCACAGAGCATCACTTATTGCCTCCTATAAATTAGACCGGTACACAAAAATTGTGAAGTTTTCCAAGTTTCCATATAAACAAAAAGTTTTTTGTTAGCATCTTCTAGGATTAGAATCTCTTAGTATTTCAAGAAAAAAAAATTGTTTCCCATTTGGAGAAAGAGTGAGCAGAAAAAAAGAAAAAATGAGGCCAGGCATACCGTATGCATCTAAAAAAGAAAATTAGAGCTATAGAAGTTAAAGGTTGTCAATATTAATATCTCTCACCATATCACTATAGTTAGCTTTCCTCTCTTCCTCTTGACCACCATAGCAAACATGATACTTCTCATACCTGAATCATAAGATCAAAAAATTTATAAGCTCCGTAAGAAAATGAGAAATTATCATGCATGACAACAGCCATAATTTTTTTCTTAGCCATATGTACCAGCTACAATGGTTTACAACAAACTCATATGGTTATACAACAATGGGTATGCCTATGGGCATGCCCACATGTAGCTGTGTAATTATATAAAATAACATAGCCATCCCTGATTACTCGTCCATATATATAAATAAATAGCCTAAATATAAAATTCTCATACCAGCTCATGAATTTAAGTGTGGCCAACCAACATATAGTTGCAATCCATAGTACTAAAATTCCTTACCTTTTTACAAATCAAAGTTGTGTAAGTATTCATTATTCTAAATATAATAAAAATAATAAAACAGACTTAAATGTACAAAATCGAAACTTCAGATACACTGTTCACGTTAACGCGAAGGTAAATCTCTCAAAGTTCATTCTCTTCTCAATTTTGATCCAAGCCAAAAAAAATTGAACTCCGAAACAAATATAGAATAGCTAGTAAAATTTTGAAGCAATTGCTGAATTTCATTTCACCTAGTACATTCGTAGTTATCAGAGATATTTGCTTAGCTGCAAGAAATCTGAAACCATTTTTAAGTTTCGTTAAACCTGTATCACTATCAAGTTGCTGTTACTTTAGGTGAAAATCACGAGCTAAAAGAGACAGGTGGGCCCGGATATGATTCACTTTCAATAAAGTCCAAGACATTCCACGCAAGACCACAAAGCTTTCAGTCCCACCCCCACATTTTAATATTTTTTTATACAAATGCACACCGCGATCATGTTACATCAGATCGAACCAGAGAATTGTGGACTGTTGTTTTTCTGTCATTGCCATAAACAAAATCACAACTATTTTCTTCATATTAAAAAAATTCATGACTCCCCATCTGCTAGCATTTCTATTTTCTTCAAATTAATTGATCCCTAATATTCACAGTTATAGATTACTCAACCCCTGTATTATCAGATTCAATATCTTTCCATCCGAATAATTACATTTTTTTGTATTTTATTTTAATAAATAAAAAATTCACCGAAACCAACTATTTTGCTTTTTTATAAACTAAATATAGTCCAAAAATTTTCGCACCCTACAATCACGCAACAAGTTCCTTTAAACCAGATCAAAGCACCAAAAAGATTCCCAAACACGTGCAACAGTGGATTTGACTCCTCATTCCCAAAAGCTGATCAAAAAATCAATAATTCCGACAATTATAATCAACCGTTGATTTTCTAATTAACTTTCTAATTAACGATTATCACTGTACTTAAATCCTCTACAGTACAGTATCCCTAAAACACTGCGCCATTGTACAAGTAGGAAGAAAGTAACACAGAAACCTCGTTTTGAAGACAACAAAAAGTATTCTCGGAGTCTGAAATCACAATGCAACCACAAAATTCCATGCACAAGCAACTAAAAGAAAGAAAAAAATAAAGAAAAGAGAGAATCATATATACTTCTCAACGGCGGAGAGAACTTCCTCCTTTTCAATCTTGCCACCGAGATTGGATGCCAAATCCATAGCTGCTGCAAGTTTTCCTGCGCCGCTAACAGCTCAAAAGACCTCGTTTCGATCTACAACGAAGCAAATTTGTTTGCGTTAAAGGAGAAAGAGAAACGATGGATAAAGGGAGAAATGCAGAAAGCGAAAAGGAAAAGTGACTCACGTGGGAACGGTGAGAGAAAACAAACTGGAGGCGGAGGAAGCTATGAACGGTGAACATAAACAATGAGGAGCGAATTGTTATATAGAAAACTGAAAAGTAAGAAAAAAAATAAAACGAAACATGTGATGGACAAGCGCGAAAATTTCTGAAGGACCACGTTGAGTTAGAAAGGGTATTATCCTACAACAAAATTATATTATTTTATATTATATTGCATTATAATTATAATTATAATAATAATAATAATAATAATAATATAAATAGGTTCCTCTAAAAGATTCCTAGTTTAAAATAATGGAAGAACAGTGAGATAATTAATTAGCATAGCTTAAAATAAAAAAATCAATAAATGTATATAATCAATGGTTTACATCGGAATAGATAACTGTCTCTTCAATTTATGTATGGAATTGGGTCTTTATGATTTTTATGAACATTAGTTAATTTCGAACAAGTTTTGAATATAATTTTATTATTAAATTGTTAGAAAAAATATTTAAATGAGAATATGTAATTTTTAAAAGTATGGGCACTAAACAAATTAATTTAATCGTATAAGGACTAAAGTTAATTGACAGAAAATATAAAACTAAAGTTTAAAAAAAAAACGGTATTATATAATAACATATTTTAAAGGGTTAAATATGTTTTTTTTCTTCAAGTTTCACTAAATTTTGGAATTCGTCCATGTTTGAGACTTTATACCAACTTGGTCTTTTATTTTTAGAAATGTGTGAATTTAGTCATTCTTATCAAATTTTATTAAGTTTATTTGACATTTTAAACGCATTTTATGATAATATTTGAGTTAACATTAAAGCGAAAATGTCTCAAATGGTATAAACAATTCAAATACTATCATGAAATGCGCTTGAAACGTTAGATAAACATAATAAAATTTGGTTAAAATGACTAAATTCATGTATTTTTAAAGATGAATGACTAAATTAGTCAAAAATTTTAAAGATGAACTAATTTCAAATTTTACCTTAAACATGAAAAACTAAAAATATATTTAATCCTATTTTAAATATAAGCATAAATATTTAATGTTACATTTATGTATATATACTAGAGAGAAAGCTGCTCACATGATTTTTCTCTTTTTTTTTTTTCTAAGATTACAATGTTACTTGTAACTTTTGAACACTTCTCAATCTTGAAATTTATTAACATTAAAGACTGTCCTATTTAAATTGACTAATTACTGGTAATGATAAAGACTTTGTTATGCCTCATTAAATTTAATTAAGTTTCAATTATTTTGTGAGTACTTTTAATTAATTTTTTCATTTCATTTCATTAAATATGTAAAATATTTATAATCTGTGAATGACTTTTATATTATCTATAACAATATATGAAGATATATATTTTTTTCTGTTCATATTTCGTTATTCCAGTTCTATCTTTTAATTTTTTAAAACTTAATTATTTGTTATTTTAAAAAAAAGTTATCTTAAATTATTATTTTAAAAATTTTTATATGCATATATTTTATCTTTTTCAATTTTATTTTTAATAACTATTTTAAAAATTAATTATATATTTATTATTCATTTTATATTAAATTTTTATGGCCAAGACTTTTCCTTTATTCATAAAAAATAAAATAAAATAACACATCACGTTTCTTTATTAACACATCACGTTTCTTTTTACATAAACTATACGTTTTTCTTAGAGAAGATTATTATGACGTGATTTGACATTTACGTTCCTTAGCAAATGTCTATGAGGTTTAATCTTCTGTTTAAACATGGATTCACAACTAAAATTTACTTGTATTCCAAAAATGGATCCACGTGCTAGGAGGATCAAACCTTCTAATTATATCAGAAAAAGAAAATATACATCTCTTTAGAAAATACATTAAATGATTTGTTTAAATAAAATATAACAACTATAGTAATACTAATTTTAAACGATTAATCAAACAACAACATTCAAATTTAAAATATTTCAAATAACTTTTATGTTTTTATTTTGAACAACCAAACTATTCCTTTGATTTATTTATCAATTTGAATTTCTAACATAAAAATATTAAAATGAAATTTTGCCTAAATTAAAATTAACTTATATAAATTAAAAGGTAAAAATATAGTGAAACTACACGGAAGAGCTTTTATAAATATCTTATAAAAGAACTTTTATAAGCTACCTTATATTTTATTAATTAATTTTAGTTTTAAAAAGGTTCTTACTTTTCTCCTTTAAAGTTCTCCAAGAAATTTATTTAAACAAGATGATACTTTTGTTTGAATGGTTCAATGGATAAGTGGTTATCATCTTACACCAATGCAATAAATTGACCTATCAATATAAAGTTGAGAATAATTCCAAATTTCAATCTACCAAATATGCAGTGTGAGAAAATGAATTAGAACAAAACAAAAAATAAGTTGCAGTAGCTTGTTATTTTTTCCTTTGACATTTGATTGGTGTACATGTCTTTCTACTGTACAAATTTAGTTGTTTGTTTTCTTTTCCCCATCCAAATATGTAATATTCAATACAATTTGGGTTGAATGGATGGTTATTAAAAAAAAAATCATTTGTCCCTTGGATCTTTTGTAATGAGAATCTTGAATAAAATATGTTCTTTTTTATTGAGATTAATTGATTTTTCAAATAAATATCATCGTCTTTTTTAAATAATTGATTCAACCCTGTAAAACTTAGTCAATAATATTTAAAGAAGCTGTCACAGTTATAATAGAAAGTATTTACAGATTAATAAAATATAAAAAATGGGAAAAGGAAAATCACCAATTGTAATACTGTATTACATTAATATTACCACAATAAATCATAGAACAATCGAACTCTAGCAAATTTTTATAAATGTTTAGATGAAAGAAAATCACAAATATTGTATAATGATTTCACTATGCACTTCACAATACCTGAAAAGACAAAACTCGGTACTTCATTCTTTCACGCGTGTATTGTTCATAAATTGATATGGTATTATTCAACAACTCTCTTAACATGTCTAAATCTTAAAAGCAATCTTTATTAAATAAGCAATAAGATAATTAAGCGTTAATTATGTATTAGCATAATTGTCTAAACGTATTCAAGTAAAACTGTATTAAAGTAGTATAAATAAGATAAGATTTCAATATGTATATTACTTAAATATTTATTCCTATACCGTGTTAGGTCAACCAAAATACATCTTGTAAGTCTCGTATCACTTAGTATATGTCGTAAAATAAATGATGGAGGTTATTTAATGGATTTAAAGTTTATGGTGTTTCTTACCCCAAGTCAAAGACACTTTAAGCTTATTTGACTTTTTTCTTCTTGTACTAGAGTGTTGTGAGATTTAGGCTAAATTATTGCTTTGGAAGTGTGGGTGTACTTAATTAGGAGGTTTGAGAGTTTTGTCTAGTGTTGTAAGAATTTTGAGATAGTATTATTCTTGGTTATGGTTTTTTTCCGCATTTAGAGTTTTCACATTTTATTTTTGTGTTGATTGTGTTGTTATTATTTCCCCTGATTGTGTGAGGTGAGTTTGTGGTAAACAATGTCGTTGTCCCAACAAGTGATATCAAGAGTCTAAGGTTTGGTAGGATTTGTTCTTAATATGTTTTGTGGTTGCAGGAACAATCATTGGTTAGGACAAAGGGGAGCCACCACTCCCCCAAACTTTTTTCATTTTATTTTTTATATATATTTTAATATTATATTTATATATTATTATATGAAATTTAATATTACATTTAAATTTATATATCATCTACAACTAATGTTGGATACTACTTCAACTACTTTAATTTATTTCATATTAGATAATTTTTGACATTTAATGATAATTTTTTACGGTTCATTTATGATATGATAGTGAATTATATTTATATCTTTTTGGATTCTACTATTATGTGTATTTGTTTTAGTAGACAAAATGAAGTTTTTTTTAATTAAAAAAAAAAACAATTTTATGTATGAAAAGTCTAATTCGGCACCATTAAAATTTTGGTCCAAGTATCTTCACTGTGTGGTTGCAGCTTAGTCTGATCTTCCACATCAGAAAAAATTAAATCCTGGTTAGAGAATCATCTTTTGTTGCAATGACATTTGCAAGTGCTGTCAAGTGTAAAATAGAGAAATTTGATGAAAGGATCAACTTTGGCTGGCAAACTCAAGTAAAAGATGTGTTGATACAATCTGGATTATACAAGTTGTTAAAAAAAAGAGCATCTAACATAAAGGAAGAGAAGTAGGAGGAACTAGGTTTGAGAGTTGCTAGTATAATATGCATGTGTTTGGCATAACCTCATTTTTGTTTAAATTATTAAAATACTACACACACTACACACTAAACTTAATAGACTCTCAGTATTTTAAAAATTTAAGCAAGGACGAATAGGGATGGCGAAAATATTTGTGTCCGCGGATAAAATCTGTGACGGATAGATAGTACTAGTAGGTAACGGGTAGTGGATATTTTAATACTCGCTATAAACGGGTTGAGTGCGGGTATCATACTACTTGTACCCGTAGGTACTCGTTACCCGCAAAAAATTGAAATTGAAATTTAATTTATATTTTATTGAGTTAAATTTAATTAAATTTATAGTTTATTAAGTCATATTGAATTAAAATTAAATTTTAATTTATATATTTTTTTAATAATTTTATTTTAAAAAAATTACAAAATATATATCTTTTTTAAATATTTGCGGGTATGAATCCACGAGTACCTGTAGGTTTTAAAAAAATTCACAGGTATTTTTTAAACGGATACCCAATGGGTAAATGGGCTGGTCGTAGGTGAATATTTTTTTGCGGGTCGAGTTGCAGGTAGGCACTATTTGTGCTTGACCCGACCCATTATCATCCCTATGGACAAGGATATGACAATAATCAGTATTATGGCAGGTATAGGGACAAGGACGAGGCATATATGTAAATCCTCATCCCCATACCCAATTAAAAAAGTCAGGTATTCTGCATGCTCATTCCCATTCCCATACCCATATTCAATTAATGCAGGGATTCCTCGTCAAAACATGGACGGATTCGGGAATACCCATGAGGCGGGTTTATTTGTCATCCTGAACCTCTACTTGGGTCGACTTGCTCAACCTTAACTTAGTCTGACTCGGCTTGAATTCAGCTTATAATGACTCAAGACTTGGACCCAAGCCAACTTAACAGGTCGACTCAACTAAGGTCTGTTCTGACTAAACTTGATATTTGACTTGGATCTAGGTGAATTAAGCTTGACCTTACTCATGCTAACTCTATTCAACTTAGACTCAAACCAACTCAACCTAACTTGAATTCCAGCTAACTTGACTAGAATTTTGATTCAAACCAATTTAGTTTAACCAAATGGGTCAATTCATTGTTTACAACCTCATCTCTAGTCGATGTGGGACTTCCAACAATTCATCTTGTGCATGGGACTAGAAATGGATGGTCCGATAGCGGTCCGAGATAGCGGGCGGTACAAAATGTCCAAGAAAGTTCGTTAGGATAAGCTTTAATTTTATTTTTTTTTAAACAATGGCTCTGATACCATGTTAGAAGTGAATTGTAAGCTTAACTCAACCCCACAAAACTGGTTTGTAAGGTGAGGTTTACACCTCACTTATATATTATGAAATTGCCTTATCTCTAGTCATGTGGAACTTCCAACAAAATGATATGGAAAAAAAAAAAAGTGGTAATAACATCTCAACCTCTCAAAGGTAATATGGATCAAGCAAATAATCAAATGATTAAAAGTTGATCACATAATCTAAAGACTTGAGTCATAATCAGTGGCGGAACTTGGACTAAAATTGTAGGGGGGCCAAATTAGATTTGTTATATATAATTTTTTTTAGAAGAAAAACTATTCATTTTTTTCTCTTCATTTCCTCTTCTTATAACAAACACATA
>Ga0099822_1010159_pt1 | contig 11730 bp, 7 predicted proteins | sample CowpeawhiteBW_FD_76839 | JGI IMG/M metagenome (GOLD analysis project Ga0099822, IMG submission 76839) | Root nodule microbial communities of legume samples collected from California USA - Cow pea white BW | ecosystem: Host-associated > Plants > Roots > Nodule | place: USA: California | collected... | reverse complement strand
CAAGTCAAATGGACTCAATTGGTGCACTTAAACTAATTTGGGTACGTAATTGAGACTTTTTTTAAACCGGGTACCAATTAGAAACTTCAGTACCAAACTGGGTACTATGCGACTAATTATACCATTTTTTTTAAAGAGACATAATTGAAACACTTCTTCAAAATTTGAGATGCAATCTAAAATGTTTTAAAAACGGTATCAAATTGACACACACCTACCAAAGTGGAAATCATCCGAATAATTAAACCAACTTTTAATTCTAATAAAAAATAAATTAATTTTTTATTTTAAATACAAAAATAGTTTTTGTTATGCGTTGAATAGAAATAGAAACATTGAAAGTTGTCCATATATAATTTTTCTTTAGAAAAAATGTTACACTTTTAACAATTAGACTAAGAAAGAATGAAAGATAAAAATAAAAGATAAATTATATATATATATATATATATATATATATATATATATATATATATATATAATCTCTCTTTTATATATAGAAATATTTGTTAACTTGTATGTATTTATTTTATAAATAAAATAACAGTAAATTATAATTACAACTTCTTAAAATATAGAACTATTGATTTCTTCTAACAAATGAGTATGTATAAGTTATAAATTTTCATATATGTGAGGAATAAAAGAAAATATTATCTCTATTATTATTATTTTTTTGAAATCTAACTAATTTAATAAGTAAATAATTTTAATCATTTTGAGAATAAGAAGGACGAATGCGTTAAATAATTCTGCAATGGCGGAGTTATTTTTTATCAAACTTTTTTTTAATGTAATTCTTTTAATTAATTACTCATGGATAACTTAGTTTGAATATTTTCACTTTTCATAAAACATGGTTCGCAAAATCTATGTAATTCTCAATTGTTAGCATGATTTAAGTCCAAAAAATAGCATCATTACACTCAACCACAGCATGATTTCTGTCGACAACGTTCAATTTTAAATTTGATCAATGCATTCTCATATCCTTAATCTTGACATTACCGCAACCTCGTCAAACATATAAGCTTTAAAAACAAACAAAAAGAAAATACAGAACTCAGGAATTAGAGGTCTGTCACATGGTGTTATAGTTTATCATTCAAAGCAATTTTCCAGGAGCGAAAAGTTACTAAAACATGAAGTAGAAAATATGGCTACAAAAGTTAACCCACGAAAATTATAAAAAACTAAACGTGGCCAAGGATGGTTAACAAGAAGCTTCACAAACGAATAAAATGCACTGCATTTTCACCCCCAGAAATGGTACAAATGGGAACTGAGATTCTGAGAAAACCCTCATCATCTACAATATCTAGTGCCAAACTCGAAATAAATATAACAAGATTCCATAAACGTAAATAATGACAACAGCATTGCTATAAGCATAAAAAACAACAAGAACCAATATCTTATGGTGTATGGGAGAAAAGAATCAATTAATTCTAAACCAATATTTTAGTATTTTTCATGTTTAAACTCTGAGGCACGTCAAGAAGTTCCGTATCTACAATTTACACACAGGACACAACCATTGGAGACAATTACAGTATTAAGACCGATACCAACATCAAGGACTGCTTTGCTTAAGAGTGAGGCCGACTAGTTTACACAAATGTATGTTCGCACATGATCTGCTTAATTCCTTTCCCAGAATTTAAGAAATCAAAATCATAGTTCTTTCCAAGCACGGAAAATATGCCGGATGCCTCTAATCTCCTCCAGCCATAACATGTCCCCCATCAAACCTACATCTGATTATTCCCCATGATCACCTACCACCAGATTGATCAACAGCAGGAACTTTTTCAGGGTAACTGGATACATCCAAGTCAATAACGGTCAAGTCATATGGTTCCGGAGTAGAATTGGACAAATCCACAAGCAAGGAAGATTTCGTTGCAACAGAATTTGAATCATCGGGCGCAGAATTTGTTGAACTGCTACTGGTAGAAGAAGACAAACTTGAGAGTTGTATGTCATCCAACTTGTTCCCATACATATTCCTATTTCTTCTCGCTGAATCCATCTCAGGGCCAATTGGAACAAAAGTTCGTGACCTGTACTTCTTAGTTCCCTCCTCACCTTCGCTGTGATTATAGAGAACATATTCGTGATACGTTGGTGCAAACTGCCACAAGTTTGATTAGTATCAAATTATCCGCAGAGAAAATATGAAAGCAAAGGAGACTCATAAATTTCAACAATAATATGGGGAACTAGAAATGCATTAAGCCTGAAGCAAATGCCGTGTTAACAGTGTTACAGATAGAACATAGAAAGCAAGACTCACCTGGTGCACTGTATCATGGTAAAAATCATTTAACTTCAAAGCGTGCCCAAGGCTAGCAGTCAAACCATGGGATCTACCTATATTAGCACCGGCATATTCTTTGTATGGAAATGCATAAAAGTGGCCTACAGCAGCAACAAGCATCTCAACACAAATGATAAAATTTTGGAGCAGGGCAGCTTCATCAGCATCCTCAATGAATCCGGACTTTGCAGCAAGGAAGAATAACACACCCTAAGAAATAAAAATAAATAAATAAATGTCACCCTGCTGCAACCCTCAAAAGTAAAAAGAAAATATCACTACAACGAAACAACACCAAACTAACACTTAGTCATTCTTAAATTCTAAATAATCCCCACAGGGTTGCAAGCTGTGTGAAATCAACAAAAATAATGAAGCTATTAAATAAATGTCAAAACACACGCATACACAAGTGTCATTTCTCTTTTATTGTTATTTTTAATTGTTAAGTCTATTACCAGTGGCCTCAAATAAGTTTATACCACTAAGTGAAGTAAGAAAAATAGAAAAACTAGAGAAACAAAGAAAACAGGAGGGAGATGAAAATTATAGGTAACTGAAGACTTTCACAAACAAATCAATTCCTAAAATTTAAACTACGCTGGTGTGTTAGAAGAAACTAGCACCAAATCCAACATTTAGAATATATATATATATATATATATATATATATATATATAAACAAAGATGTTATAAATCCAGGGTATATTCAATGTCTGTTCAATAAAAGATATATGACGCAAAATACTTATTTTCCTTCTTTTAAAGTGATGGAGGCTTTTGCTCCAAATAAGTTACAGTTCATCTCAAGATCAAATAGGATATCCTCATTTTACTTTACAGTCACATCCTTTCTGAAGGTCACAAGAAAACAGAAATACAAATTCTACTCTTCATAATGTACCCAAAAAATGACACTCTTTTTTCTGTTTTTCCTATATTACCATATAACCAGCAACAAGATACAGTCAAAATTAAGAGAAAATAATAACCATAAATATGAATGAGATGTAAAATCACCTGCCAGTAAGTCAGGAATACAACAGATTTTATTATAATAAACTTTGGAACTGGATTAAATGGCTGAAGCAGATCCTTGCATGCCACATAAAACAAAGCAAGCACATAGAGAGCCATTGTATATGAGATCATATAAATGATCGTAAGATACAAGTATGACTGCTTTGGGCTGAAATTTCCATCTTTATACTTCCCATTTGCATAAAGTACTAGTGTAACAACAACTAAAATGGGCTTCAATATCACAAACTGCAGACATCCTTGCTTGCATTTTCGAATGAAACGCCTGAAATATAAGTTTTAGAAGTGAGAAACTAATGTATATTATCATGCTACCATATTAGAAGCTTCTACTAAAATCCAATCCAACACCTCTCTGGGATGTCAATGTTATTTTCCAATAAATAATCCGTAAAAATAATTCTGCATATTGTGTGGCAAATGCATCATCCTAGAACTTACAAGTTAGAAAATAGGTAATAAAAAAAAACCCTATGATATGTCTATGTTATTTTCCAATAAATAATCCCTAAAAATAATTATGCATATTGTGTGGCAAATGCATCATCCTAGAACTTACAAGTTACAAAATAGGTAATAAAAAAAAACCTATAAAATTCAGGGGATAGTTTTCAAGGAATATATAACTATATTCTGGTACAAAGGCTTTTAATCCAAAAATATGAATCCGACATAAACCCACCCATCCAGTGGTACAGGAGGAAAGCAACAAGTCATCAAACAGAATGATGGCTTCAGAACTCGACCACTCAAACTTATTACAACAGCTCCAGGACCACCAACCCATGCCAGGCACAATGACAGAAAATTATAAATGACCCAAGCTTCATAGCTGAAACAGAAGACAAGAGAAATCAATCATGAAACTGCACCAGTCTAATAAGCATAAGTAGGTAAAATTCAGTATAATATTAGGACAAAAAAAAAATTGCAATGTGCGCCTAAATTTCCAAACTAAAATATAGTAGGCAAGTACACTATATAATGTACTGAATATAAATCACTAGATAGTACAAAGCAGAGTGCATGGAGATGCGGGCGAGGAGAAGGAATTGCCTTCCCACTATTGTGCTTGCATATGAAAGCACTCTGCAGCAGCTATACCACCTTACTTACATCAACAATGGAAGGATGTAACTTTTCTTAAGAATTGGAAGCCACTCGCTACTGTAACAATAAAAGGCTGTATTATCCCACCAGATGAGGTCCACTATATGAATCACACAAGGTTATTTGATTCGGTTAAAGACTAATTTCAAACATATTATTTACCATAACATAGCTCTTAACCACTTCTCCCAATATCCTTAACAGTCTATCTCTCTTCCCCCTTCCACAAGACCGATCAATTCTCATCACCATTGGATCCAATCTTCTTTATATGTTTACAATACCTTAACCAGTGCAACATCAGTATCTACTAGCATGTAATCACTTTGTATCACTTATTTTCTTGTTTGATCACACGTTCATTTTAAAATTCTCACTTCTATTACTCTCACCCTTTTTCTTATTATCCCTTTGAAATCCAACATTCGTTGTCATTAACAGAATATAGCTGGACGGCGATATGATAAAGCTTGCCTTTGAGCTTAGTAGGTACTTTGCAATTACAAATGACACACCCATTTTAGCCATCCTGCTGGATGGTATTGTCTAAGAAGGTAAAAATTTAAGCAAACCATTGACATGTTTTCATATATGTTCCGAGGAAAAATCAATCTTGTTGAAGAATTACCCAAATGTTTTACTCCTAGGAATTTGAGCCTATCTAGAGTAGGGTACCTGAGCAGATAGTTCTGAATAGAAAGACAATACCTACTTCTAAGGCTTCCTATGTCACAGTCAGTGTAGAATAAATAACAATATGCAATTCATGTACCACAGGTAACCATTAATCACATACAAAACATAAAAAAAAAAGGAATTCAGACTATACATCAGCAAGAATCAAGAAAATAGAGAACGAATGAAAGAAAGACGAACTTACACTTCCCGGATAGAATTAAAATAAATTGAACTCTCAGGTAATACAAGGGACAAGAATGACATTAGTGCATAAACCTGTAAAAGAAAAATACATTAATAACTGTTTGAAATGAATGATGGGGACATTAGTGCAATAACCTGTAAAAGAAATGTTATATAACTCAGAATGATGGTATTCCCATTGAAATTTCAAGAGAGCAATGAAACGAAAATGAAGATGAAAGTAAAGAACCTAAATGTCAAGAAACACACAGACAAAAACATGTGGTGGTAGGTAACTGCAATTACCAAGAAACAGAAAAATTCGGTCTTCACGCATATCAAACAAAGTAACTAACACTGTGTCTGGAGGAGTTTCCATGCTCCCTCACCTAGCTTTCAGAAGTGAAAAATGGGATTGTGCAAAAAAAAAAAAATCACGTTCGATCGTTATTTCCTGGAATCAAGTTTGCTCCTAAAATCAAGTGTGAAAATGTAGCTTTTGAGTTGAGGAACAAATTTCCCTATAGAATTACTCTAGAGAGAAATTGTTTCCGAACGCAAACCACTTAACTTACAGGCTAAAACTCATTTTTTTACCAAAAAGCAATTACACAAAATCAAGGCCCTTTAGCATCAAGTTTGCAAACCCACTTCTCGTAGTTGGCACAGAACCAAATAGTTAAACAATTAGGTCAGCCAGTCACGAAGCTGTAGTTAAGAAAATCCAGTCCCGGAAACAAAAACTCTCTACATTAAGACGATGAATAAAGAACAGCACACAATCTGATAACCCAATTAACATTTCTGCCCCAATATTTCCAGTGGAGAAGTTCAAAGGTTTTTGTATGAAGTGAAACGGTTAGTCCAATTACGAAAAGCGACTAAATCGTGACAGTGAGAAGAAACCCTAGTTGAAACCATCAGATGAATGAATTGATAAGGTGGTTGTGGTGAAATGAAAAAGTAACTCACCGGGACCATGAAAACAATCCGAACGATGAAGCGCTGATAAGTGGGCTCAGTGTAATTGAGAAGGTGTCGGTAAATGTGAAGAACGGCCAAAGCGATAGCTGCAACGGTGCAAAAGAAAGCGACGACGTAGAGGAACAAAGGCACCAGAACCCCCATTCCGGGTTCCCTTCAAGCGAAAACCCTAACGAGAATCGAAGATTGATGGAATGGGAGAAAAGGCAACGAGGGAGGATCCGCTGAGTTTGAAGCGAATAATTGGAGAAGAAGAGAAGAAGATGAATGCTTCACTGTCACCAATAATGGCGACTGCTGGCTTCCCAAGGAAAATCAAAATTGAAAACTCATCATAACAGCAATTCAAATACAATGCTTTTTTGTTTTTTACTTGGACAATTAATTGCGTTTTTCGTTTTTAAGTTTCATTTAACTATCGTAATTGTGTTTTCAAATACGATAACTCTACATTTAACTTAGTAATATTATAATTTTAGTTTTTTAATTAAAATTTGTTTACGTATTACTCACCACTAATACGCGGAGCGTGCATCACACGCCGTCGTCACGAGATTCTCCATTAGACCCTTCCGTCCAACACGCTATGAGAAAATTCATTATCTATGACAAATACTTGTTTCAGTTTATAATTATTTTATTTAATAAAATTGATTTTAGAAAAGGCGTTGATTAGTGGTCGACTAAATTATTTGCTTAAATAGATTTTAAAATGATAATTTTAAGTTTTAATATTTATTATATATGTAAAATATCCAGCTTGATTGTTTATACATATGAAAAAATGAAATATATCAAATAATTTACTATACTATTGGAAAAGTACAAACTTCGGAGAAAAGCAAATGATATGATTTTACTGCATTGATCAATTAAAATCGATGGTTATGTTAGGTAAAAGATAATAACGCAATTTTCCATAGAAATAACACAAGCAGTGAGTGTGAAAGTGAAACTGTGTCAATTATTCATGTTTGGAGATTTCTGTGGTGTCGGAACTTGCAATGCTTTACAAAACTGTGAAACAAAATTATGCAAATATTTTATTTAAGATTCCTATTTATTTTTTTAAAATTCAAATATCTAAACATTAAATTAAATATGCACTAATTCAACAAGACAATTGTATAAACACATTAAATGTAGAAATCAACAAAATTGCATGCTTGCTAAAATAAAACAATTATCATGGTGAGCAAAAAGAAAATGGCGCTTGAACTCGAGTAACAGAAGCTATAAACCTACGCATGTTTAATATAATTTGTGCATGTTTCATATTAAAGTTTTACTTAAATGTTGTACTTGGGTGGCAAAAGTAATGTCGGAAAGTAACATTACAATTTGCTCACCCACAGGCTATTTCTTTTTTCATCCCATATATTTGATCTACACCCTCATGAAATTCAAAATATCTTTATACCATTTTTTCATCCTTCTTCTATCCTATGTCAATGGAATAGACACCAGACAAAGCCGTTTAATTTAATGGATGGACTAGTTTCCACTTTATGTTGACTGGTGCAAATAAAATTACTTTTGTGTTTTGATGTCCCTTTTTACAATACAAATAATGAATATCATAAAAAATGTGATATAACTATTGTTATAATAAAAAATATTATCAAAACATAAATATACAACAAAAAATAATACTATTTTTTTCTTGATTGTTGTCGTGGGTAGTTTATTGGAGATTATAAAAACTAAAAAATTGGTCAAAAGATAAAATATTGCAAAAATAAAATAGGTAAAAAAGTGTCACATTCCTATTTTTCTAAAAGGTCGTTTGTCATAAACTTTGATTGGTTTAGATACTTGAGTATTTAATTATGTGTGTCCATTTATAAATAAGTTTAGATTTACGTCATTTTTAGTCTAAAACTTCAAGTTAATATATTTTTGAATTTATTTTTATATGTTGTTCAATTTTTTTATTTTTATTTAATTTAAAATTTAAAATGGTACGATTTTGAACAATTAATAATCAATAAAAATATATATTGTTTCAAATATGGTAATTTAAGGTTATAAGTAGGAATGATAATGTGGGTTTGGTTCAACGATCAATCCACAGGTCTGCCAAAAAAAGTGGGACAAACCAGGATAATGCACCTGCTGGCCTACAAAAGTTTGCAACCTGTATGGGTTGGCCTTTGCTGACCCATATATAAAAGAAAAAACAAAAAACTTACGTTTGTGTATAACTGTTATTTTATTTAATAATTTTTGTATGAACGTTCCAAATTTTTGTATGACTGAAAATACAAGAATTATGTATTTTTGAATGTGCTAATATTTGTAGAATACATCGTGCATGTCAAAGTACGAAAGTTGAATTATCATTTTATCATCCAAAATCTTTGTTTCATTTTGTGAACTTATTAAAGTTTCTAAATTTGTTGAACAATGAAAACTTTCTGATAATTTTTTTAAAGGCGGGCTCCGCGGACCCGCACTTACTCAGCCTATATTACCACCCTTAAATATAAGAAGTAGGTTTAATTACTTGGATGATACCCACTTTAATAGAGGTATATCAATTTGGTACTCGCTTTTGAAAAAGTGTGAATTGTATTCCAACATTTGAGACCTAATTGAAACACTTTTTCAAGAGTTGAGATGCAATTGACATTTTTTTAAAAGCGAATACTAAATTAACACACTTGTATCAAATGTATATTATCTCAATAATTAAACCTAAGAATTAAATAAAGTGAAGTAAAAGAAAAAAAATCACTTATAATATTTCACTTTGTTTTTCTTATATTTCAAAAGTTAAGGAGAGATTTTTTTATTGATGTGATGAGTTTATACAGACAAAAATAAATTATACAGACATATTAAATAAAAGAATGTATTGATACGTGTACTAAGATGTTTTTCAGTATTCGAAGTTTTTAAATACAATGAAATTTAGCTTATCCTTGATGATCACAACATATATTTCATACGTAATTATATGTTTTTACTAAATACCGCATAACTATTTTTGAGAAAAAAAAAACTTAGAACTTTGATTAAATATACTGACTCAGTAAACATTTCCCCTAACACGTGCTTATGGAGTGCTTAGAAGAGGTGGTTATCAAAGAAACATTCTGATCTGACATAACATTTAAATTCTCGTTTCATATTTTTTATTTCTCCAGAATAAAAAATAATATTTACATACCTTCGTACCAAGAACATTATTATATGATATAACAAAATATAAATTAAAAAATATAAAATATTGAAATTCTTAGAATATTTTACATTTGTTTAAGAAGGAAAAATTTGAAAGAATGAAAGGATAAGGCGAATTTTGAAAATGTAAAAATATCTAATAATGGAGAGTGTATATATCTGGAGGAAGCAGAGCAAGGTGGAGGTTGGAAAGGCCATTCATTCATTCTCACACGACGTGGCCTCTCACCACTGCCCCTTATCATCATCTTCCTCACTCACTCTGTTATCTCTTTCTCTCCCAAAATGGCTTCTCTCATAGGCGTTTCTTCCATTTACCAAACGCCTGCGCTCGAACTCTACCAGAGGCCAAACGCTACTTCCACTTCCTCCGTTAGGTTGCAATCTTTGGACTCCAAGTCCCACTTCAACAACCTCCTCCGAGCCCACCGCCACTCCCCTGGGCCCACCTTCAAAACGGGCCTCAAGCCCACTCCCACTTTCCTCCCCTCCGCCATCGCCACGCCCAATTCCTCCCTCCTCAGCGAAGAAGCCTTCAAAGGACTCGGCCGCCACTTCGACCAATTCGAACACGCCTCCGATTCTCACTCCGCCGAACCCCCCAACTCCGACGAACTCGACATTTCCAAGCTCGACTTGCCCTCGCGCCTCGTTGATTCCCTCAAGAGCCGTGGGATTACTCACCTTTTCCCCATTCAGGTTTTTTTCTCTTCTTATCTTCTTACCTTTTAGGGTTACACTAGCGGTTTATCCCCAACACTTACCTTCATTTTTGTGCGTGATTAGAGAGCGGTGTTAGTACCTGCACTACAAGGTAGAGATATCATTGCTCGAGCGAAGACCGGTACTGGAAAGACGCTAGCGTTCGGAATTCCAGTTATTAAAGGCCTCACTGAAGTTGAAGATGAGCCTTCTCTCAGGTAATCATTGTTTATGTGTTTCCCTCTGTTTCGTATAACGAGTATTGGTTTGATTAATTTGCTGCACCTATGCTCTGTATACTAGGTCTGTGTCAACTTTTCATTTTAGTCCCTACACAAGCAAATTTTTTATGTTTTAGACCCTGTTGTTAGTTTTGTGGCGCCACAAAATGGAGGCACAGGGGCAAAAAATGTATAAAAAAAAGTTGGTATATGGACTTCAATGGTTTGATTTTTAGATATAGGAGCTAAAATAAAAAGTTAACTAGGCATAGGGATCAAATGATTGAATAAACCTATAAATTATACATGATGGAACTTTTCGTGGCCATATTGATGCGGTTGTTTGTTTCTCTGTTGCAGGAGGTCTGGTAGGCTTCCCAGAGTTTTGGTGCTGGCCCCTACGAGGGAGTTGGCGAAGCAAGTGGAGAAGGAGATAAAGGAATCTGCTCCTTATCTCAGCACTGTTTGTGTTTATGGCGGTGTTTCTTATGTTACTCAGCAGAGTGCTCTTTCACGAGGTGTAGATGTGGTGGTCGGGACCCCAGGGAGAATAATTGACTTGATTAATGGGAAGAGCCTTAAGCTGAATGAGGTTCAGTATTTGGTGCTTGATGAAGCAGATCAGATGCTTGCTGTTGGGTTTGAGGAGGATGTGGAAGTGATTTTAGAGAACCTCCCTTCTCAGAGGCAGAGCATGCTTTTCTCTGCCACCATGCCTGCTTGGGTGAAGAAGTTGGCGAGAAAATATTTGAACAACCCACTCACAATTGATTTGGTGAATTTTTTTTACTTTTGTCTTACACTCTAATAATCTTTCCCTCTCTCTCTCTCACACACACACACACAAGCATACGCACTAGTCTATTGGTGACTCTGTTTATAGAGTGCAGTGCAAACAGATAGTATAGTATATGATTGTGCCAGAAATATATTATATTTACAAACATTTTGTTGTGGAGAGCATTACGTACATATGTGAACTTGGCCTGTATATCTGCATATGCTGTTCTATGCAAGCTGGTTGGAAAGGATGTATTAAGGACATTGTCTACTGCTGTCGGTAGTTGACTTTAAATATTTATACAGTGTGGTTTAGATGCTCATATAACTAAATGTGACAAAATAGATGATTACCATATTCATCTTGTCGAACTTACATGGGTTAAATATGTTTTTGGTTCTTTAAGTTTGAGCGAAATTTGGGTTTAGTCCCTCATCAAAACTTTTGACCAATTTAGTCCTTCATCTTCTAAAATGCGTGAATTTAGTCCTTTTAACCAAATTTTGTTAAGTTTATCTGACATT
>Ga0099822_1010143_pt1 | contig 11742 bp, 10 predicted proteins | sample CowpeawhiteBW_FD_76839 | JGI IMG/M metagenome (GOLD analysis project Ga0099822, IMG submission 76839) | Root nodule microbial communities of legume samples collected from California USA - Cow pea white BW | ecosystem: Host-associated > Plants > Roots > Nodule | place: USA: California | collected... | reverse complement strand
TTGGCATCGTGGTGTGCCTAGTTTTGTAGGGGTGATGTTGGGAACCCCAGGACTGCGTTGTTATGCTATCTTATGTGTGGCGTTTCCTTTAATTGCGTTTATAAATTAAATGGGACGTTACATCTACTAAAAGCTTAGGTAATTAAATTTTTTTATATTGCTAAATTTATTATTTATAATTAATAATTTAAGATATTGAAATATTATTTTTTTTAATACAGGAGATTTTGTTAAGTTAACATAAATGTTGCACAAGGTTATCAAGTTAGAGAAAAGAAATTTAATGAAGGCTCAAATTGATACTTTATTTTTATTTTTTGTAAACTTTTAAGATGTTTACCACTATTTTTTGTTGGTTTTTATATTAATTTCAACATTTTTATGTTGGTTTAATCATGCTCTTGGTCCCCATTTTGGAGGCAAAATATCAATTTGGTACTCTTATTTATAGAAGTCTCAATTTGGTCCATTTTTTTGTTAAAATGTCTCAAATGTGCCCTTTCTATTAAGTTAGACTAGACGCCGTTAATTGAACAATGACATGACAAGGTTGATCAGCGGTGGAACTGTGACACAAAACAGTGACGTGGAAGGGGAATTTTCTTTTAAAAAAATAACAGTGAAATTAAATTAGAATTAGGGTTTTAAAAGGCAGGAGAAATTGGGGATTGAAAAAATTTGTTGATCTCTACCTTTTCCATCCACGAATCTGGTTGCAAGAATGAAGTCGGACCACTGTAGATCCATTGCAACACTAGCAGCACCTTGAAATCAATCTGTGCAAATCTCTATCAACCATGGACCAGCAACACCTTCGCTCAAATCGCTGCAACCATGGCTCTCGAAAGAGAAACCACTACTGACTCATCACCTCTTGTTTGAGACGTTGGTGAAGATGAAGAGGATGGTGGTGGCGATTCAAAGTACTCTTCTTTCACAGGGTACAAATAGTTCATTTTGAAAATTAAACAATTTTGATATGTACCCGATGTGTTAATTCAATGCGCCCTTGGCTTCAGGTTAATGTTTGTGAAGTTGTTCATATGTAGAATTTATTAATGAATTTGAGAGGAATTTGACATGAAGCAAAGAAGAAAAATAGGAGTGGAAAAAACATGGAAACAGAGAAGAATAAAAGAAGTAAATAAAGAAGGAGAAGAAGAGAGAAAGTGCAGATTAGAAATGAGAGAAAAGTGGAGAAAAGTGAAGATTTGGAGAAAGGTGATGAAGTGTTTTGAGGGTTTATGTAGGGAGAGATTAACAGTGGAGTATATCAGAAAAATAAAATTATTATGCATAAACAATTAAAAACATTAGCATACCACAAACATTTTCCCCAGATTCCCCAATTTAGTACGCAGAGAGAGGGGGAGGGAGAGAAATGTGTGATGGAGGTTGGAGGAAACCCTAATTCTAATTTAATTTCACTATTATTTAAAAAAAATCCCCTTCCACGTCACTGTTCCTTGTCACAGTTTCACCATTGGTCAACATTGCCACGTCACTATTCAGTTAACAGCGTCTAGTCCAACTTAACAGAAAGGGCACATTTGAGTCATTTTAACAAAAAAAGGGACCAAATTGAGACTTCTATAAATAAGGGTACTAAATTGAGATTTTGCCTCTAAAATGGGGACCAAGGACATGATTAAACCTTTTTATGTTTAATGAGATTTTAATTTTTATCAACATTAATATATAGTTATTTTATTATTTAATTGTTTTTTAACTTTTATGGGTGAACACTAAATAAAATATTAAAAGCAGTTGTACAAAACTTTAGGTTAGATTTTATTTATTATCACAATTAACTATGAACTTTTACAAGATTCAATTAAGGTGAGCAGTCAGTGTACTTCAAGGATGATGATGATATTGATGAAATCATGGCAAAATCAATAGTTAAGGAGTCAATGCTTACAACCTGGATGGAGTGCAACAAAAAATATTCTAATACAAGGAATTGAACATATCCACAATTTGTATCTAAGTATGTTTATAATAAGAATCAAAGATGTTGGAAACCAAGATAAGGGCAACACCATTGGAAGACTTATCTGGGTTCCACCAACAACTGGTGAACTTTTCTACTTAAGGAGGATGCTAACAATAGTAAAAGGTCCACTATCATATGTATATCTTCGCATTGTTGACAACATAACATATCCTACATTTAGAGAAGCATGTGAAGCTTGTGGATTTTTAGCAGAGGATACCAAATATGTCGATGCTATTAAGGAAGCCAAAGATTGGGGATCGAGACACTTCTTAAGGAAATTATTTGTAACTATCCTCATGTCAAATAGTGTCTTAAAACCTGAAGAGTTGTGGAGTAAAACATGAGAATGGTTGTCTGATGGAATATTATATAACGAAAGGATTATTGCTATAAATCAAGGTATAATCAATTAAACCATATAAAATCTATGTTTCATATTTAAAGTAAATTAACTTAATTTTTTTGTTGCAGAACTAAATCTCAATATTGAAACTCTTCAAAATTTGACCTTGATAGAGATTGAGAAGCTCTTGTAGAATAATAGGAGAACATTAAAGGAATGGTCGTCTATGCCTTATCCCAATGATTTTGTGGTAAATTATTATGGAAATATATTGGTATATGTAGAACTTGATTACAACAAGGATGATGAGCTACATATATTTGAATTTAACTTTAATCGTATGACAAGTTTGTGTTCTTTTGTACATGCATTACACATACAACACATTAAAATATAACATAATAATTTATGATGAATTGCAGATGAGCAAAGACATATTTTTCAAAAGATTATAGATGTTGTCCATCATGAACAAGGGGGGATGTTCTTTTTATATGGTTACAAAGGAACAAGAAAAACATTTATGTGGACAACCTTATCTTCTACCCTTCGATCTGAAGGAAAAATAGTGTTGACAGTTGCATTAAGTGGCATAACTTCTTTGCTATTGCCTGGAGGTAGGACAACTCATTCTAAACTCAAGATTCCAGTTCCTACACTAGAGCACTTTGTTTGCAACATTACAAAGGGTAGTGAACTATCAAACCTGATGAAATTGGCAAATCTAATAATTTGGGATGAAGCACCAATGGCACACAAGTATTGTTTGAAGCATTAGATCGAACTTTAAAAGACATCATGAGAGAAAAGAACAAATCTATTCAGTTTTTTGTGGCAAAGTAGTAGTTTTTGGAGAAGATTTTAGACAAATACTTCATGTTATTCCACGGGGCAGCATATCTGATATTGTTCATGCTACTATCAACTCATCCTATTTGTGGGACCATTGCCAGATTATGAATTTGATAAAGAACATACGACTGTTACAAAATGGATTACACCAATCTACTATTGTTGAAATTGAAGAGTTTTCTTCCTGGATAATAAAAATTGGCGATGGTTCATTGAATGAACCAAACGATGAATTAGTTTATATAGAAATCCCATCAGAATTACTAATATCAGAATATAATGATCATATCCAAGCCATTGTTAATAACACATATCCAGGATTAATGCAAAAATACAAAGATGAAGGGTTCCTTATATCAAAAGCTATTCTAGCCAGTCGAATTGAAACAGTTGATGAAATCAATCAATCTGTTTTGGAATCAATTCCAGGTCAAGCATTATTCACAATTAACAATTTACTGAATTATCACTAAGAACTATGAACTTAATCTGATTCATGTATTTCAGGTGAACATAAAGAATACCTGTGCTCTGACTGCATAGATACATCTGAGCCAACAGAAGTTGAAGCATACGATGGTATTACACCAGAATTTTTAAATTCATTAAGAATATCTGGATTACCAAACCATAGTATCAAACTAAAGGTTGGTGCTCCAATTATGCTTTTAAGAAATTTGGATCAATCTCAAGGTTTATGTAATGGTAGCAGATTAATAGTGACTAAACTTGCAAACCATGTAATCAGTGCAGAGATTATTACTGGAAAAACGAAAGGAACACAAATTTACATTCCACGTATGTCCATGTCACCATCCCAGTCCCCTTGGCCATTCAAGCTAATTAGAAGACAATTCCCCATCATGTTGTCTTATGTTATGACCATTAACAAATCCCAAGGACAATCTTTAGGTTGGGCTGTATTTGCCAACACCAGTTTTTAGTCATGGTCAATTATATGTTGCAGCTTCTAGAGTTAAAAGCAAGTCAGGATTAAAGATTTTAATCCATGACACTGAAAAACAAGCCTTTGACTACTACCACAAATGTAGTTTTCAAAGAAGTTTTTAACAATGTATAAGTGCAATGTATGTTAACATACCTGTGTGCCTGTATTTTCTGAAAAATACTTGTCAGAGACTACTTACAAAGATATGAATGCTTCATTGTTGTGCATTCATATGCTGTTTTGGTGTCATGTATTGAGTTTTTGTTAGAATGTATTGCAGTAAAAGATGAGGATCCAAGTAAATGGTTTGTTGCTATCATCATATACGTTGCTTTATCATGTTTTTAACTTACCAATACATTGTTTTAAGAAATGCTTATTTGCCAAGATGCATTAAAAATCGAAACTACCATACACCAAAAACACAACAACATTTAATAATATGCAGAGATTCAACAAACTGATGTTATTAGTTATTATTGACACCAACATAATTATTTGGTACACTTGCCACAATAAGGTCAAAAAGGTCCTGATGTATGCTCATATACTAATTAGTTATCAAAATAATGACTTTTCAAACCTATATTTAGCCCAATTGATACTCAATATTTTACTAAACACACCAACATAATTATGTAGTGGACCTGTCACAACTGTGACGTTATTAATGTTGTCAGGTCAACTAGACTTTCAAACCTATTACCAACCCAATTAATACTCAATATTTAACTAACCAAACCATCATCATTCCCTAGCGCACCTCCCACATATTTGACATTATTACTGTTATAAGCTCTAAAAATGGTGATCCATGTTCATATATTAAGAAGATATTGTAATTCTGACTATCCAAACCTATATTAACTACATCAAATTACCACCTTTCCAATGATTTCTTCAATTGAGTTTTTTATAATAATTTTAACTAATATTATTATTTGAAATTATTATGGTTTTTATAATAGTATAACATTATACTCAATCTTAAACGTACACATTCAATTATTAATTTATATAACTAACATAATTAAATTAATTGAATTTTTTTATCAAATAATATTTCTGAATTGGAATACTTATACTCTCTGTAACTTGGATGCATTTTTACGAAATCATAATTATCTAAATTACCAATTTTATTTATGAATTGCTATTAAAAATAAGTTGATTAACGTTTAATTTTAGTTGCACTACGTTTCATATAATGCAAAATTTTGTAATATATTATTTTAATTTATTCAAAGTTATTGCTTATTAAAATAATCTACCCAATGAAAATTTAAATTTGGTAATATATATTTTTAATTTATTCAATTTTTTTGGTTACTCTAATAATCTACTTAACCAAAATATAAAGTACTGGAATAAAATTATTTAACAAACACGAAAGAGAATTAGTTGAGATAATTAGAAGACGTACTCCATTTAATAGTAAATATTTAGGTCTTCATACACGTACATGCCAACATACCAAAATACATTAATTTTGACATACAAAATATTAGACATGTTCAAATCAAGAAACGAGATATAAAGATATTGTTCATAGGTCCCATACATTTGTTTTAGACACCAAAATAACAACAAACACTTCTATATGCTAAATCTTCAAAATATGGATCATGTTGGTTTTGTCAGTTTGCATCATAAATCTTATACAATCACCAGCAGACAACCCATTTTCCTTACAAAATTTCTTCCAACTGCATGTTAGATAACACACAAATGAACTCTTGCCTGTCCAATGAATCTTGCAGTTCCAGTATTATGATTGGCCATTTGTTAGCACGTAATTTTTTTGCCCCTTCACCAAGCATTCTTTTACAAACTTTGCATCCAGATACTACATTGAAAGAAAATGTGTTAAAACAACATAAATATAAACGAAAATTATAAACACATAACTATAAATATGAACCATAGCAAAGAAGATGATTGAACATCATAAGAACTTAATATTTTCTCACAATCACCAAAACCAACTCCAACTTGGTTGTTGCAAGCATTGCCCAAATCTCTCTTATAATCTATTTCAACTCCTTCGGCCGAGAAGATCCTGTGAACAAAGATATTGTTGCCTACATAATTTAAATGTAGGAATGAAAGAGAAACGAACCCATAGTATGAAACATACTGACAAAAACCAAATAATACCATCCTCCCATCCTCATCTGTGTCCATATATAATTCAAACTTTTTTGACAAAGGATCATACAACTTCACCGGATGGTTAAACGAAACTTTGTGCTCACAAAAGATTTGGAAGTAATCGGGCAAGGTTATCAACAACTATTACAACAATCAACAGAAAGCCTATATTAGTAACAATAACTACACATCTACACTACAAATTAAAAAAAAAATGGACTAAAGTTCCATACCGTGTTTGGAATGAACTGCACCCTAAATGCTTGGAAAAATCTTACTAAGGACAGAGGGTCACATGCAAGACCATTGTTTCTTTTACCAGGATACACAACCTCATTCCAGTCCAAATCGAACACCCCTTATGCGAGAGTACCGATCTCCACAATAAAGACTACACACGTAATATACATCGTTTAGATCATAAAACCACATTATCTGCTCAATCGCACAGATCTGTCTCTAAGCAAGAAGAGTTTCTTCAAACTCTATGTTGATCACATTTCCTTTCGGATCACTGAAAAAGTTTGTCCCCATCAGTAGTGATTTCCCCAATTGTTCATAAAAACCTTCTTCAAATTCCAACCAGTCTGGTGATACACAAAACCACAACGATCCATAAAAATAAAAACTTTGAACCAAAAATAAAGGACATGGTTGAAGCAAACAATCACAGAAAAATCAAAACTTTTGTCCAAAAAGTAACTCTATACATGAAACACTGAAAACTTAAACAAAATGCAAACGAACCAACCTCTAAGGGTTCCATCACCATGACAAAGTTCTGGTAGAAATTGGTAAAGCTAAAAGCCTTGGAGGTAGACATTTGATCGTCGGACCCTTCTATAACTCGTGAGGATAACTGCTTTCTTTCTTAGTTTCTGAACAAACAAAGCTACAATCATCAAACTTCCTTTTAAGCAAACTAAAGGAAACGTCTCCACCAAATCCAAACGTCCTGACCATATAAATTAACATGCTCCAAAATATCAGTCTATACACCTCGATAAGACATACAATAATTCCATTTGCCGCCATCTTTTCATATTCCCATAAATATTTTATTTTGAAGTTAATTATATTAATTTAACCCAAAAAATTACGTTTATGATAGAATTAAAATTATCTATTGTTAGGTTCAATCAACAATTAAAAACTTAATGACAATATATATAAAATTTAATACTAATGACATTAAATTTAAATTTATCGGCAAATAATCAACTTTTAAACCAATGACATTACAAATATAACCAAAATTAAAAAAAATTAAATATAATATATAAAACTAATTAATTCTACGTTATTGTATCAAAATTATATTTACTTAATAAATGTAATAATTACATATACTCAAATTAACAAATCAATCCTTAAAATCATTTAAATATAAATAATTGATTTATATACAATAACATTAAATAACAATATATATTACAAAAAATAAAACTACATATTACAAATATACTTAAATTTATTCATCAATCAATGTAAAACCCTCTTTTCTGCCCTAAAAATATTTAAGAGGCCTATTCCCATCTATTAGGCCTAAGGGTTGACCCATGGGGTGCCCAAGACCCTAAACTGTCCTAACCTTCTCATTCATTTCACTTTTCAAAAAAATAGCTCTCACCCTCTCTTATAACAACAGTCGTGCTCTACTAGGGTTTGGTCCCAACTCTTAGTCAAGCAAGCTCAAGCTTTTCAGCTCCACGTAAGTTGCTTCTTAGCTCATACTAGTTCTCCTCTGGTCTTATTTCGTGTTTTTTCTGAGGCTCATCTTAATGACATCATTTCCATACTGTTCTGCTATTGTTTCTAGCTCATTAAGCTGTCTCAGAGCTGTGGTGTTCACTGTTTGAGAATACGAGTCTTTTGGCTAGCTCCTTCTAGGTAAGGGAAGCTAGGGCTTACTCGTGTGTTTTGATTTTCTGTTTGTCTTGCTGTTATTTTACGATTATATGGTTGGTATGACTCTATGAATGCATGGAATGCCTTGGTATATTGGTTTGGATTCGTATGTGTGCCTGTTGCAGGGAAAATAGTAACGAGAAATTGATGCTCTCGCCTAAGCGAGTCTGTCTCGCCTAGGCGAGACTTGCAGAATCAGGCCAGATTTGTGCTCGAGATCTCGCTCAGGCGGAGAGCTCTCGTTTGAGCGAGGTGACATCTCGCTCAAGCGAGAGGGGCTCGCCTAAGCGAGAATGCGTGGGAGCCTTGGCATGTCGCTGCAGTTTTAGCCCAGGCGGGGGACCTCACCATTGGGCGAGGGATGGCCTCGCTTAGGCGAGAAGGGCTCGCCTAAGTGAGAACTCGCGAAATCAACAACCCTCCCTGTTGGCAGTCTCGCCTAAGCGAGGGCTTGTCGCTTGAGCGAAAGACCCCTTTTGCTTGAGTGATGGTCCATGGCTTGAGCGAGACTGGTGCAAGTGGTTGATCGGTGCCTGTTCTTTCTCATGTCTTTGATTGGTGATTTCTTATATGATTGTATTACCCTGCTAAGGTAATGAATTGGTTAAGGATGCATGTGTTAAATTATTTATGGACTGGAAACAATAAGTTTGGCATGATCTTGGTATGAATTATGAATGAAGAATTGGTGGTAAATGTTGGTACGATTTTGGTATGGAAAATGAATGAAGGTTGGTTATAAATATTGACATGAGATTGGTATGCATGACAAGTACATACATGGTTGGTGAAACATGATTTGTATGTGGTTAGGATGTAATTCCACGATAGTTTTGTGGTGGTGCCTTATTGGTTAGGGCGTAATTCCATGAGCCTCTAGGTGAGACCTCATGGTGGTGCCTCAGTTGGTCGGGACGTAATTCCATGACCCATGTTAGTGGGAGTTCATGATGGTGCCCTATTTATAATTTAGTAAGGATTCAAGGTAAGGATTGCATCCTGACACTCTAAAGAGTCAGTTAGTCTCACATAGAGCGTACTGACTCAAGTGTTGAGAGTAATAGGAGGCCTGAAATACTCTAAGGGCTAACCTTGTGTGGGGGGAAAGAAACACTGTAACAATTAGCTCGGTAGAGCAGGAAAGGTCACCACAAGTGCAAGCATCCGTTGAATCCGACTAATTATATGTATTCAGATGAGTCGCGTCGTGAGTCTTAGTGTATTGTTTGAAAGTCGTAACATGATTGGTTGACATGTGCATCTTGGACTATGAAGTTGTGTGTAACTGTATGATAAACCTTTTTTTGCTCTAGCTTACTCTGTTGCTTGTTGATTGTTATGTGTGTGATTTTCTCCTTTTGCGATGATCATCAACCTGTTGATGTGAGCAGATGTGAGAACTCCCCGTGGTCAATAGGGAAACGGTGATTTCGCTACATAGCCTCTCTAGGATGGATTCCAACTTTCATTTAGGGCTAAGGCCCATGTATTGACTTGTCTTGAGTTTTATGTGAATTACTGTCAATCTCTTACTTCACCTTTTATCTGACATCGTAGTGTGCCTTAATCCTTTCCTATTTTCTTCTGGATATTTGTAAGGAGTAACGTTATACTCCGTGGCTTTGTTTCTCCTTTTCATCTGTGTGACATTTCATTTAAATTAAGGCTATTATTTAAATGGGGTGTTACAATCTACCTTACCACCAATTCATCATCAAATATACTAAAAAAACATAACATAAAATAATAATTAACTAAACCTAATTATATCAATAATATATTTATTAAATCAATGTAATCGGTACATATAATTAAATTAACAATTAAAGTCTTGAAAAATATTTATTTATAAATTATTTATTTATACATAAAAATATTAAAATCTTTTTTCAAAATAACCAAATTTTAAAAACAAAAAACACGATCTGTGCGTATGTCTGGTCTCCTACTAGTTTAAAGTAAAATTCATCATCATCCTCATCCTCATCCTCATCCTCATTCTCATATCCAACGGATATGAAATTTTTGTCCCATCTCCATCTCCACTAATAACATGTATTCCCGTACAATGCTCATTATCACTTTATTACTGTTGCAATATTAATTAATTAATTTTAGAAGAAAATCACACACAAAAAAAGGGTTTTTTTTTCCCTTATAGGAAATTCACTCTCCGTTATTACGGTAATAGGCAGTTTTTAAAAAAATTATGGAAATGGGCAAATTGTTTTGGGGGAGCATTTTTTCGTATAAAGAAATCGTGTAGCCCCCAAACGTTTTTGTGGTCAAGCGAGTCAAAGGGCGAAATTGTGTGGGGGTGAACGTTTTAGGTGCAGTAATCGGTTACCATATGCTGTAATCGATTACTGCATGCTGTAATCGTGCGGGGGATAACGTTTTTGAAGCAGTAATCGATTACCATATGTTGTAATCGATTAATGCATGCGTTGTAGTTTTCTGGGTGTTATGTAATCGATTACGCACGAACTGTAATCGATTACATGCGTAATTTTTTGAAAAAGAACGTTAACAAACATTTTACTGGATAGGAAAGCAATGACATATGATATAGTTGAATATGAAACTAAAAATAGTGATAATAATGAAAAAGAAAACATTACAATCAATTAAAGTACTAACATAATAATGTCAATGTAAAAGTGAATTAAACAAATACAAAGTTTTTGAATGAAATAAACATCAAAATGCATCTAAGAAGGAGGAAATTGGCGCCACACATAAGCCATGTCTTCCTCAAGTTGACCAACCCGAGCATCTATACTGTCAAATCTTGAACCAACAAAAGCCTGGAGATCGCGGATTTCGTGGATAATATCATTAAGCATAGCAGCCGATGCATCCTGGGTAGGCTGAGGCGGTGGAGATGGTGTGCGGTGATCATGAATAGGTGCATCCTGCATATCACGTTTATGAATCCATTCACCATTTTGGTTTTTTACAAAACCAAAGGAATGAATAACTTCAGCACCAATTGAACATGTTCTCCAATTAACCTCCTCAAATGGTTCATCTTCTAGAGGAACATTAAACTTAATTAAAATGTTAGTAATGTGATTAGCATATGGTAAAGGGGCATTGTCTCTTAATGCCTTTTTCATGCGATATCTAATCAGATGACCCAATTAAGCTGCCTTCCGGTCAGCATTGCCCACATTAAGATAATGTCTTCTTCAGTAGCTTGGGCAAGGTTAGTTGATCGGGATACCAGGTATCGACATAAGATCTAGTGCAGGATACGTGTTTCCACTTTCATTTGGCCTGCCAGTAATCTTCCTCCAATATTTACATTGTCATGACAAATCATTACTTTTGCATTGTGACTCGAATAATCATCTCTCCATTCCTCCACCATGTTTCCCTCAAAACAGACCCCTTGAGTGCCTAACTAGGTTATACGATAAAACATATTTATATCCATTCTAATCTTGACATGCTTAACTTCACTAAGAATAACCCCTTCATCAGTAATTTGTAAGTTAGAATAAAATACTCTAACTAACTCCGGATAATAACATTGAC
>Ga0099822_1010132_pt1 | contig 11748 bp, 13 predicted proteins | sample CowpeawhiteBW_FD_76839 | JGI IMG/M metagenome (GOLD analysis project Ga0099822, IMG submission 76839) | Root nodule microbial communities of legume samples collected from California USA - Cow pea white BW | ecosystem: Host-associated > Plants > Roots > Nodule | place: USA: California | collected... | reverse complement strand
AAATAAAAAAAAAAAATAAAAAAAAAATATATATATATATATATATATATATATATATATATATATATATATATATATATATTTATTTATATATTATATAAACAAAATAAAATAACAAGTTTTTTAATATATTATATCTATTCTATGTTTCATATATTTCATAGCTTTTTAATTTTTAAAATTTTTTAACACTTATAATATTTTATATTAGAATTATGTGGCTCATATTGTAATTATCCGATTGTTAAATTTCATAAATTGGTATTCTAATTAAATTTATATCAAATTCTTTATATCAAAATATAGATTTAAACGAATACTTATTATTAATATTTTAAAATATTAATAATTATAGTTCTAAATTGTAAGAAAACTTTACAACTCCTTTATAAATAAAAAAAATATTTATTAATGGTTTTAAAAGATAACCTATGATAAAATAAAAATATGATAAAATAAATAAATTTACACTAACAATTAGTCCATTTAAGAAAACAAAATGAATTTAGTTTTAGAATATAAGTACTTGAGAGTACCATGAAAGGCCATCGACTATTACTAGATTATTCAGTTTAAAATGATAAAGACAATATAGGCATTTTCTTCCTCGGAGCGGTGGTTCCAAAATATTCCTTTTTTTTTTTTTTCTTTTTGTTCTGTTCACTCCAAATCGTTAGTTACACTTCTCTCCTTTCTCAGTTCCACTTCACTCTCGCCCTTCTCATCACTAATCTTTAACCTTTTCTCTTTTTAATTGAATTAATTTCAATTACTATTCTGAATTACGATTCCCTTCTCTTTTTCGTTTTTCCCTATTGATTTAAGGGACTTAGGGTTTATGGGTCTCCGAAAGACCCTCGATTCGCGCTAGAAATCTAGGTCTGCTCTGTAGCTGGGTGACGGTTAGAGCTATCGCACTTTGTCATTCTCGAGCATCAAAAGGAGGTAACTTTATGAACATTGGCATGCATATGTCGTTTTCGGCATCATCCAGGTTCTAAGTAAATTTATCAATTTTATTTTCTCCAATCGTGACCCATTTGTCTTTTTTTAGCGATGATTGCGTTTTATTTTTGTTTTTTTCTGTTGTTAAAATTACACCTGTTCCTTTTTCGTGCCAAAGGTCAACGAAATCTCCTACGATTGTTATAAACTGGAGTTATCAACATAATGTTGTTGGATGCGAATCGTAGTTGTGGGTTTTATATCGCAACTCGTATTCTCCACCTAGCTGAATGGCACCCATTGGAACAGCAACGTTGAGTAGGGCTTGAACCTTGAAGCCCTCTTTTCTTCCCTCTTAAATTGGGTAAGAACTTCAAATGTTTTTTTGATAAAATGATTGATTTTGAAGATGTCATGCGTTATTGTTGTTGGCATAGTGAACTTAACTGTTTTGTTGCTGTTGTAGATTTTAGAACTTTTAGGCTCATAATCAATCATCTTTAGGGTCCAAGCTCCACATGTTCGAAAAGACTCTTTCTTTTGCCTGTGTGATGGGGTGCTGTAGTTGTTTTGGGTTCATCAGGACATCTAACCGTCAAAGACAAAGGTCTAAGCCTGCCATTAACAATAATCTCTACCAGGAGCCTCTGTTGGATGTTGATGACGACGTTGAAGATGAAGAGGGCGAGCATTTGTATAACGATGAGGTTGGTAACACTAGTGGAGATGATGCCGGGGAAGAAACTCGGCCCAAGCGATCAGAAGAAATTTTGAACATGAGAGTAGAGAATGACATGGTTTGTAGGCAGTTTCCTGTTAAAGATACTCACAAAGTTGTTCGCATGGAGGTAATTGTTGTGTGGGTGTAGCATTATAGATTTTACTCCAATCGTGATTTTTACCTTTTCTGTGTTGTCAAATGTCAAGACTAGTAGAGCTAGTAGTATCTAATATGTTGGTTGATCTTGATTATATTTGGGTGAAAATTGTACTTACTGTTTTATGTGGTTTATGGTTTCCAGTTACTTCCTCTCTTTTATGATGTGGTGTATTTATATTATGAGCTGCAATATAAATTTATTATATGTATTTAATTTAAATAGAAAATGAACTATTATAGATTTTTAATGGAATGCTACATGTCAAAGAATGTAATTTTTATATCATACATACACCATTTTCAGTGTTAGACATGAAGTTGTGGCTGAATATTTGAAATGTCTTGGGTTATTTTTTCTATTATTGTGTTATTTGCTTCTTCATTTGTACCCATAAGTTCTTGGTTTATATTAATCTTGCAATGAAGTTTACACCTCTGTCAGTCATAATGGCTATTTGAAGATTTACTAGTATTGACGAAACACTTCTCCGTTGTTGTGGATATATTTTCTCTCAGAACTTGGAAGTCATATTGAACTTTTATTTTCAGGATGAAAATGGGAACAAGATGATAAATGAGTATATTCGTGAGTATAAGATTGGTTCTGGTAGCTACGGAAAAGTGGTGAGTGTAGTATTCATGGTACTTGATTACTTTTCCAGTCTCAATGAAGACAATTTTCCTGAGCCTCTTTCTTACATGCATTACAGGCTCTTTATCGTAGCTCTGTGGATGGAAAGCATTATGCAATCAAGGTAAGGAAAAATTTTGGTGTTGGTAGACAGATTATTCATTACTGTAGGAAACATTACCATATGGGCTTAGTTTTTTATACTGGACTTTAACATGTATTAAATGTTCCAATAATTATGAAGATATTGGTGTTTTTTGTCGTTTGATGAGCCTGATATCTTTTCAATTGAAGGCCTTTCATAAATCTCATTTACTGAAGCTTCGAGTTGCACCCTCGGAAACTGCCATGACTGATGTACTACGAGAGGTATATTTCTTCGTATCTTTGGTTTTCAGTCTGAACTCTGAGCTGGAAATAAAACATGAATATGTTCAATTTTGGTAAATACATTATATAATTCCCTCATGCATGCCTCTATATGGTTTTACCTCATGGGCCATCTGTTTTTATTTGTGGTTCTCTTTAGACTGTACTGCCCATTTATTTACTTTTAGAAAGTACCCACATTCTTTCTTTGGTAAAATTTGTACCTCCCATTTTCTGGAAAATTCCGTTGCATGCTTTTCAGCTTATTATGCTTCCCGGTTTGGTATTTATGATAAACTATGTTTTCTAAATCTATCTGCTTTAGCTGTTGATGCCCCTATAGTATGTTAAAAGACCAATATTATTTTTCTTTTTCCAGGTTCTCATTATGAAAATGGTGGAACATCCTAATATAGTCAATCTCATTGAGGTGATTGATGACCCAGAGTCGGATAACTTCTATATGGGTACTGAGGACTAGTTTCTTCTTGGTTTTCTTATTTAATGATTTACTAAAATTTATGTGTATTTGAGTTGAAATGAAGATAAATAATACAGTTGAAGTCATATGCTTGACTGCTGATTTTTCTCATACAGTACTTGAATACGTAGAAGGCAAATGGGTCTGTGAGGGTACAGGTCCCGCATGTGGCTTAGGCGAAGAGACTGCTAGGAGATACTTGCGTGATATTGTTTCTGGATTAACATATCTTCATGCTCATGTAATATTTCTCTATCTATCATTGTGTGCTTCATACTAATTAACTCTCTCTCTCTCTCTCTCTCTCTCTCTCTCTTTCTCACAGTTTTTTCATATAAATAGCAATATATGATGGTCTTCATGTTAAACAAAGAAAAGAAATTATAAAATGACACCATTTATCTTAGATGCTCATATCCTTATTTTCAAATATGTTTAAAGTAGTTTGATCAATTTACTGATTTTTTTTCTGGAAAAGCAGAACATAGTACATGGGGATATTAAACCGGATAATCTGTTGATTACTCGTCATGGTACTGTGAAGATTGGGGATTTCAGTGTCAGCCAGGCTGTTGAGGTAATACTGTTACGGTCTCCAAATGCAAATTTGATTACTTAAAATAACATCAAAGCTGTTGAGTTTACTAGCCATTAGTTTTTCTTCAATTGCAACATGTGAAACTTTTCTTTTAGGGGAAACTGAAATAGGATTGCACATGTGTGAAACTTTAAATGTGGTTACAGTAAAGGATGAAAGTTGATTAATGCGCTCATCAATAGTTGAGATTAAAGTAATGACTTCATTAAACAAATTTATCACAAATTGTAATAAAGAAGTTTGCTAGTGTCAAGGCATAGGAACTCTTGATTTCCCCTATAGGTGATTAGTTGATCATCAATGATATAATTGATTCTGGCCTACTGAGTTTAGATAATGATATAGAATTTAGGTGGGAAAGAGGTAAAGATAGAAGAATAATAGAACAGATAAGACAGAGACAGAAAGAGAGAGATCAAAGAGTTGTTCACCACACTGCACTTGTTATTGTTTCAATTTGTCTATGATGTGCAGTAACCATAGTTTTTTTGTAAGAAAGAACCCAACATGATACAGCTATAAAATCCAAACCAACAATAGCTCTCTAACTAACCAACTGACTTTTTTCATATTCTTTTTGCACATCACATGTGTCAGGCACACATCTTGTTAGAGATGTTGGCAACATTGAATGGGTTAGGACTTGGGAAGTCCTAGAAGCTTATATGGAACATGTAATGGTTTCTGTAATTTTTGAACGTGGTTATCATTATGAACCCTATAGTGGGAATAGCCACTATCCCAAAGATATTAACTGATGACAACAATGGAGGTCGAGTATGGCAGTGCCATGAAGCCACCACAGGAGCACGATAAGGTGGAGGATCTTGATAATCCTTAATACAGCCATGTGAAGTAGTTCAATTTGCAGTGGAGTCACTGGATCTTCCAGTGCAAGTACAATGGCTCTGATGCGCTGTTTCTTGTGCAAAAGTACTGCAGAAAGTGGCGCACTGCCTGAAGGGGCATGGGGGTCGTTCATGTGTTTCTGTTTGATACTGGAGTATTGAAAGCTATTTTCAGTTGCAGGGTGGGGTTGTCTTGATCATCGTGCTGGTTGAAAATGAGAATATTGATTCTAATCTGCACATTCATGAGAATATTAATTTCCTGGGAATGCATATATCTGGGGATATATTTTCATAACTTCCTAACAATCATGAAAATATCTATTCTAATCTTCACATCCGCAGAAATTAAAGAAAATGACGTGAAACAAACACCCTCTGTGCTCTTTTGTGTGTTAAATGAGGGAATCACAAAAATATCCATCAAAAGCATATAACTAATTAAATAAAGCACAGGGTAAAAGAGGTTATTTTCCAGGGTAGAATACAAACTCTCATCGCATTAAATGACATTGGCTCTGAAATTTTTCGGTGTAGAATACCAGAAGTGATTTTGGTGGCCATGCTTTTCTAACTCCCCATCACATGGAAAAGTGAAGCAACCATGCCCCCGTTGTGGTTGGAGGTTGCATCACCCTAGTCTGTTGCCATATCCCACTAATGATGAGCATATATAGAGAAAAAACAATGCTTTTCCCCTAATTCAAACAGACTAATGCTACCATACAGAGGCAGAGTTTTGTTCAGGCAAAAGCCAGCTAATCTTCTATGACTAAGGAAAATACAACGGAGAAAAAATTTTAGTATTTAAGACTAAACTCTATATCTGCTGTTCTCAATTGGATCATTCACATCTTATCCTAGTTACTTTTTTTAGTATATAAGACTAAACTCTATATCTGTGTTCTCCGTTACTTTTTTTACAACAAACTTTGACCGTTTCATTTTGCAGGATAATAAGGATGAGCTTCGTCGATCACCTGGCACTCCTGTTTTCACTGCACCAGAATGTATTTTAGGTTGGTTTTAGTTTTCAAGCCTGCAAGGTTCTATTGATATGTAGTTGAAGTACGGGCTCTCACTGCTGTTGTGTCTGGTTATGTTTGTAGGTCTGACCTATGGTGGTAAAGCTGCTGACACCTGGGCAGTAGGAGTTACTTTATACTGTATGATATTGGGGGAATACCCTTTTCTTGGAGACACACTTCAAGATACATACGACAAAGTAAGAATTACACAGACTTATAATCACAACAAAAATGTTACTTTTCGCAAGTTCTCACCTTTCCTGTAAAAAAATTCTTAACTTTTTCACCTGATATTGTACATGACATTCATGTTGACTGGTGCCTACATCACAATTTTTTTAATCAGCACCTATATTACAAACTTATCATGCTGTTTTTTTTTTTAATCCAGATAGTCAATAATCCTTTGGTACTCCCCAATGATTTGAATCCGCCATTGAAGAACTTGATAGAAGGCTTACTTTTGAAAGGTATGCATAACGTTCTGTATTTCTGTCATGTCACGTGATTATATTTTCTTTGTTAATGATTAAGGTACATTTGAAATCTGCAGATCCAAGACTAAGGATGACTTTGGGTGATGTTGCGGAAGATAGCTGGGTTATTGGAGATGATGGGCCAATTCCCGAGTACCTTTGTTGGTGCAAAAGGAAGAGCTTAGGAATTGGAAACCATGATGAGAGCAAGACCATCTAAAATTAATTTTAGCTTGCATTTATGTACAGTTGAAAACCCTGATTTTTTTTCCCCTTGATTGAGTCTTGGTATTTTATGATATTATAGAGAGGCAGTCTTGAAGGAATCTCAAACTTTAAGAAATTGTGGCTCATCTAGGCATGATAGTAGCAGAGGATAACAAATGTTTATTTATTTTTTGGTGAAAGAATTTGATGTTCAGAAGTAGAAACTTACTCATGTTTATCTTTGTATACATTGACCACCAACAAGCACAATGCTTTTTAGGTCCATTTTTTTGCATAATAGCTACCAAGAAAATGGCTACCCTAACAATTTCCACGGTCTCTAAAGATGCAGAGTAAAACACCTGTTCTGACAAGATACTATCAAGAACCGCAATGAGCTGGAACAACTTTATAAATTCTGATTCTGATGTCACGTGGAATAAAGCAGGTATCATGTTCTTATTCTATGCGCTTTTAATGATAAAGGGTGAAAAGCACCAACCCAAAGAAGCATTTGTTGCCCTCGTTGTTATTATTATCTAGACTTTTCCTTCCTCTGCATGTGCCTCATCTTTATACCACAGAAACAGACAAACTAGGGATACATTTTGGTTTTATATCATAATCAGTTTGCTGGAGCATTGTTTTTTTATACTTGTATTTTCCTTCATGCTCTCTTATTGGAGATATCTCATGTATGTAGGACGCACTCAACCAATTTCATACAATAACTACCATAAATTATATTTTATGTAATCAATCATTTTTTTTTGTCTGGCCCCAGCCTGTGCATGCTAGAAAGTCGTACTGTAATAGAAAAAGACAGAAAATTGTTTCTGAAGTAAAGTTTGGTATTAAATGGAAAGGCAAAAGACTATTTTGGTATTATGATGGAATTTTTCCTCAGAATATAATGAGTTTCCTTGCTTCAGCTTCACCATCTTTTTTCATGTATATTTGTAGAAAACAAACTGGGAGTATTGATTTTATTCTTGCTCATTCAAAGGGTAAACTTTTTAGAATATATAGTTTATTCAAATAAGAACATTTTTCATCTTTAACCGACACTAATATTTTCATGTACAAGTTGATTATTTTAAATGTATTTGAGGTCAAATAGTTTGACATTAATCTTACTGAAATAAATATATGTTCGTTACAACCTTAATCCTGCTTTTTAAGATTATCCTTAGATGTTCTCCACTTTGTTGTTACAATAGATGTTGCAAGTAAATTAAAGGAGGAAATGTTGCAAGTAAACATAGCTTGAGTTGTTCTCTTAAGCAACCTTTTGCTTCGTCACAAGCAAGCCATTGACTATCTTGCTTGAGCAATAATCTTGTTATATGAGTAAAAAAACAACCCCTCTTGTTCTCCTTGCTTAATTGATCATCTCATCCCAAAAGTGTTTTTGTCTATGCTTGAGTGACAACCACTTCTCAAAAATGAGCATCATTGAATACTTGAGCTTCCACCGGCACTCAAGTGTTCAAGATATGTGTACATTGTCTCCGCTACACTTAATTTTTTAGAACAACGCTTAAGTCATAAGTTATATTGCTCAAGCAACTTGTATGATTCTTGAACAATATGTTCTAGAAGAGAACAAGTTATCTTAATTTTTCTCTCATAACTGAGTCATATGGCGTTAAGTGCAATAATTACATATTACTTACATATTTTGGAACATATAACTTGTCACTTGAATGATATTTAACCCAAGAATCGGACCAAATGATAACAACAAATAATTTATCAATGATTTTTAGCATCAATGATGTTCTTATACATATCATAATAATATCAACCACAAATTAATAATCCCCTTCATGAATTCATATATCTTCAAATTTCACATATTCCATTTATCAAAACAAATCATCATGTCGTTTGAAAATGAAGGAAAAAACTTAAGTAGGATTGCTTTTACTAACTAAATTCAAACTTTAATAAGAAAATAAAAAAATATATGTGAAAAGGTTTCCACAATCATAATTTCAATTTTTATGCGTTAGTTTTTAAACTTTGTAGAGTCTAGATATATAGGGTTATCATCCAACCACACCCAGGGTTAATTCTCTAATGTTTTAGGCACAATACGTCCCAAGATTAGGACCTTTTACTACTCTCACCACATAAATCATTTTACTTTATATGAGTGTGAATGATTATTAGAGTAGAGTGTGAATGATTATTAGAGTTCAGGATACCTTCCTTAATATAGACATCTCCTATATCAAGGTATACACTAACCACACCATCACCAAGAGTTTCTCTTGAGACTCTTCTACCAACAAATTCCACATGCCATCTCAAGCATTCAATTTTCATGCCAATCCACCACCAACCAAACAAGTCATGTTTTCCATTTCATACTCAATATAACAAAATTTCATTCTCATTTAATCTCATACAACCTACATGGCATCATACTTCATGTGTTTAAGGTAAAACACTCTATCATGCAGACAAACAACCACATTAGAGAAGTAAAGAAAACTAGAGCACGAAACCCGCCCCAATTTCGCTCAGGCTGAAAGTTTTCGCTCAGGCGAGAGAGGTGGGACAGTAAGGGTTCTGTGAATTCTTGCTTAGTTGAGACCTCCTCGCCTCAGCGAGATTACTCATCGCTCAAAACAAAGGTTTGTCACCTGAGCGACCACTCGAAGCAGAACTTGGGTAAAAATTCTGATACTCTCTCGCTTAGGTGAGACTTGCTTGCCTGGGCAAAAACACCAGGTTTTCTCTATGTTCACGCATGCGAAAATCAGAAATTTCGAAACCAACGTGTTAACATTTTCCAAGCAACCACAACAACAGAGCCATATAAACATGAAACTAAACCAAAACAAGCAGAATATTGTAAAAAACATGTAAACCCTAGCTTTCCTTATCTGGAAAAAAGAGGTCTGCAGCGTAAGAGAGCTCTAACAAGACTCACTACAACACAACAGTAGCTTAAGAAAATGAAAAACGAGTACGAAAATGAGACCTTGACAAAGACTACGTGAGACCATAGCTTAAGAACAAAGCGCAACGAAAAGAAAACGATGTTTTAATGTAACTTACATGGAGATATGAACTCAGGCAGCTCCGAACAAGGACGATTCATTAGCTCAGGGAGGCAAAAGTTGATACCCTAACATAGCTCTAGCAGCACTACAAGGGAGGAGAAAACTGTTTTCGAAAATAAAACAAGTAAAAGTATTAGGACCGAAAAGGAAGGGTCTTGGGTCTCCAAAATGAACCGACTCTTGACCTTCTTAAAATGTCATGCCAGAACCCTTTTTAGGACAGAAATAAAATAAAAAGGGTCTCACACATTTAGAGTCTATTATTAATAAGTTTTACACAAACTTTTTAATATATTATAATAAAACGACTCAAACTTAAATAATCTTAATATCATTAACGTGTGTCAAATTTAATTTTTCTATCAATGAAAACGAAAATTTAGATTCCACTAGATCACGTTAATTCGTACACGATATTTGAAATAATTTTCATTTACGGTAAACTAGAATATTATAGGGTGTTTTATATAATTCTTACAAAATGTAAAAACAAAATAAAGATATAATTTTATTTAAAGATAAAATAAAATTTTAGAAATAATTTAAAAAAATAATTCATTCTAAAAATTAATTATTAAGGTACCAAAACTTTGATACAGTAAAAACCATTTAAGCAATATATTATCTTTATCTTTATTTTCATGTAGAAAAAAAAAAAGAAGAAACAGTTGGTTTGATGAATGAAAAAGTTATGAATTTATAAACATAGGTGTGATGGGATGGGTGCATTAGGTCAAAAGTACAGCGAAGAAGGGACCACACGACGCAGTCACTCACTGACTAAATTCGCAGGAGATTACTGTGATGAATGAATGAATGAATGAATGGTGTCTGAAATCTGCATAAAACCATTCTCCATTTTCTGACACAGAATGCGAACACTAACACTCTCTCTGCTACAAAAGAAAGAAAAGAACCACCCTTCTCAAATATCACCTTCATAAATTATTGCTCTCTTCAATCACATCACATACCCAATAAAGATAAAACCTTTCCTTTCATTCAGTGCAATGCCACTCCTATTAATTATTCCCATGTGGATCCTTTCATCCAAGAGCCACTTCTATATTAACGATGCCAATTTCACTGTCAAATATTTTCTACCTCTCTGTCATAACCAACTATTTTTAGGGTTAATTATATATTTTTTTTATTTTAAATTTGAGTAAAAATTAAAATTAGTCTTTTTTTTTTAATTTTGAATTAATTTAATTTTTTAATTTTATAAATATATAAATTTAGTTTTTTTAATTAAATTTTATTAAATTTAATTATTGTCTCAAATACATTTTATTATAATATTTTAGTTTATTTACACCATTGGACATATGTTTATTTTGATATTATTTGAGGAACGAACTTAAAACGTTAAATAAACTTTTAAAAAATTAAATTTACATGTTTTTAAAGATAAAATACTAAATTAATTTAAAATTTTTAAAAGGAATTAATTTTAATTTTTAAAAAGTGAAAGAAAATAACATATTTAAACTTTTTTTATTACTTAACTCGTTCTTCTGGGAAGAGTTCAAAGAGTGTTGCTGATAAAAAAAAGTACTCAAAAATACACTTTGTTTCATTTTTATTTTAGGTTAAGGGTTGCGTATGTTTTTCATCCATGATATTTTAATTTGGATAAAGATAATTTTATCCACATTTTTTAATTTACTTTTAATCCATTTTTTTTATTAGATAATTTATTTTAATTATTTTAAGTGATATAATTTGATGATTTAATAATAATTAAAGTGATAAGTTAAGAGTGAGTTAATTTATTTGGTAACTGTGATACTTTTCGATTCTTAATAAACTCTTAGCTGTTATCATTTGAGTTTTGACTAATTACAAGTTCTTAAGAAAAACAACTTTTTTTTGTATTGTTTCTAGAAATACTACTTTAGAAAGCAAACATCTTTGTCATTGAAAATGATGTAAAGAGTGTCACTGACATTACTTTTGCTTTGACTGTAATCCAGACATAATTCTCAGTTATTCACAGCTTCCCACAGTAAACAAAAACTGCATCCTAGCTTAAATTAAATTCATCGTTAGGCTGTGTTTATTTTCATTTATATATATATATATATATATATATATATATATATATATATATATATATATATATATATTTTTTTTTTTGTTTTTTTTTTGTGGGGTGTATTTAATATATAGTTTGTGTAATATATATATTTATATATTTTTATTTTTTTT
>Ga0099822_1010128_pt1 | contig 11748 bp, 5 predicted proteins | sample CowpeawhiteBW_FD_76839 | JGI IMG/M metagenome (GOLD analysis project Ga0099822, IMG submission 76839) | Root nodule microbial communities of legume samples collected from California USA - Cow pea white BW | ecosystem: Host-associated > Plants > Roots > Nodule | place: USA: California | collected... | reverse complement strand
CCAATTAGGACCTAATTGAATCAAATTGACCAAATTTAGGACCTATTTGAGCACCCCGCGAAAATTGGGACCTAATTCAAAAAAGTTGACGAAAATTGGGACCAAAAAGGTATTTTAACCTATAAAAAACAACAAATTTATTACATTTTTTTATTGAATCACTGGTTATGCTGATACTATATAATCTAAATTTCTATTATTATTATTATTATTATAAAGCTATTTAGTACTAATTAAGTATGAACGATGAAAAATAAAAAATATAATCATATTCTCACAGTGAATTTTTTTTATTAATTAAACAAATTTATAAATATAAATATGTATTTGGGTAAATCAATCCATATAAAAAAAATTAGTATACAAATGCAGTATAAAATATATATTACCAAAAGATAAAGATGATGTTTCATAAAAAAATATCTATACATATTAGTCCAAAGAACCCAAAAGGAAGGTATTAAAAAAGCTTAAAAACTGAGCATATACCGAAATTGAATGAGAAAATGGAACATTCTCTTTGTCTCTTCCACTACTCTCTATTAGTACTTCAAATCCTTCTGTTTTCTTGTATTTTATGTGTAGAGTGTGACCACAATTTTCTATATTGCAGATCAAAAATAAAAGACCAACAAGAACCAATACTCTTTCGCCATAATGTAGCACATCAATCAAATCCTTCACTTTTGTATGCTTATAATGCATGTCATTGGACAAATGCACCAATATGGAAATAAAAGGTTAGCATTTTAAGATTTATTTCTAATCAGACTTTCAATTGAATAGTTCCAAATATTTCCTCCCCCATCAATTATGACATTCCTAAAGAACACATTATGTCTATGATCCCATATGCATCTCATTAGCCTACATAGTTTTCCAGAGAATGTTTCCATTATTATTCATCCAAGCATGTAGAAATGATATGAAAATGTTGTGTGATATAATTATGTTGAATTGTCTTAAGACGTATTCACTTATTAGATAGGTTTCAAACAACAGTAGACATTTTACAATTTAAAAGCAAATGTCAGATAGTTTCATCTTGTTCTTTGCAAGGCACACATGACTTACACGATACCACTATTCTCCTATGTTCAAGGTTATCCCTGGTTGCAATTTTGTTTTGGCCCATTCTCCATATGAATTATTTTACATTACGGATGGCATTTGTTCTCCATAGTAACTCAACCAATTCGTCTTTTTCTCTCATTATATTATTTTGCAATATTTTGTATCCAGATTTGACTGTATATGCATTTGTGTCTTCTCCCTTCCGTATCCAATAATCTGGATCCTGTATTTTTGGTAAATATCTTATTAATTCATTCCTGAATGATTCCTTATTATTTTTTTGTCGCAGTTATTTTGGGCTTTTGACTTCGGGAGGCATATACTGCCAAGGTAAAAAAAAAGTTGTTTATGCTTCGATATGAACTGAGGCATATGCGAGGTTGACTGCCTCGATTCTAGAGGGAACCGAGACCTAATGGACATCACAAATTTTAAAAGAATAAACATAAAATTTACTTTATGCCTTAAGTCCGACTCCGATCGAGGTAGAAAATGGAGATGTACTGCCTCGGTTATGACCCAACCGAGGCATAATATGTATTAAACAAATTACATAGTTCGTCATATCATCAATCCCATCTTTAAAAGCAAAGTATTTTCCATCATCAACAATCTCATCTTTACGAGCAAAAACATAATTCACAAACTCAATTTCTATAAAAATACAAACCCAATTTCTATCATAAATCATCATAACTTCAAATTCAATCCTGAAAACTCAAGAACATACAAAAAATGCAAAAAAGAAGAAGTGGAGACGAAGTAAAAACGAACCAAAACGTGTGGTGGAGGGACGAAACCAAAAAGTGTGAACGACAACAATAGAGGCGGCACCGCAATGGCAAAACAGCGGTGGTGATACGAGCACGAGTGCATGGCGCGACTGCTACGCGGTGGAGGAATGAAACACTCACTAGAGGAAGAAGACACTGCATGTACGCTACTGTCGCAAGGATGAAGACAATATTGTTCACGATTTGGGTTTTTTAATCCTAGGAAGATTTATTGTCTCGGTTAATTGAGAACTGAGGAACAAATTCTTGTCTTCCTCAGTTGAATAACGCCCGAGACCTATTTAAGGTCATATGTCTCGGTTAAATAAGGTTTGAAGGCTATTTAGTATTATCTGCCTCGGTTAAAACTGGACAAAGAAATAAAACTCGTGATGAAATTTAAAAATTTCAAAACAGCAATGTGAAATTTTTTAGAGACATACCTCGATTGTAATGAAAATCCAAATATAAAAGTTCACATTAATTACAAAAATTGTCTGCACGTCTTGATATGTCTTGTTTACACGAAAATCAAGACATATAAGTCGAGTTAATTAGTCCAAAATGCATCTTCTCCCTATTTTCACTCCATGAAGTTATAAAAGAATTTATATAAGTAGAACCATATTCTCCGAGTGAGAACCTGGTGACGAAGATTTGCTGCTTCCAATGGAAATGTTTCAACATTCTTCTAAATTTGCTTACCCAATCTAAAACTAATATATCAAGACAAAATTATGATCATGCACTTTGAATCTGAAGATATATCCATGGGAAAATTCACACTAGAATGTGTGGAAACTATTTACCCAACCCTTTGTGGGTTGAAAAGTTTTGCTATTCACAATCAGCATGCATGTTGTTGAACACGAGAACCTGTATATATGTTATTTTGTAAATGAAATTGCATAGTCCATGTATGTCATGTAACTGAAGAGTAGAAGGTGGTGGTGCGAATAAGCACGTGGAGCAGTGGTGGAAAGGGTGATGATGTTATTGCAGACTAAAGTTTGTGTCAAAATCAAGGTGAAGAAGATATAGGGATTACAAGTGGGTGATGCTGTCACACCCTTTCACTTATTTTCCTTTTCTAAATTATTAAAATTAATAGTTTATTGACTTTTCTCTCCTCAAATGTTAGGGAAGCTGCCAACAGAAAAGACACATGTCACACCAGAGAACGTTTTCAACAAACACCACCCTTCCCTTTCTAATATTTTCGACACCTGCTGCAACAGGGTTGCTTCTTTAAGAAAAAAAAAAAACATACATTACAAGGTTGTAGCCATTGAAATAACGTATTTGAATTTGTTTCATGAATTATAAACCAGTTTAACTTGATCTTAAAATCAAACATGTGCTAATTAACCTCCTTTGGGATAACCAACTTCTTTTTCTCAAAGCTAAAGTTTCATTCTACTTTCCAACTTAATAGGGTTTCTCATGCTAACTACTTTAAGATGAGTAGGGTCATATAAAATAAGCTACTGAGTTTAACTTTTCTTTAACATGTGTATTCAAAATTTGTTCACAAGCAGAAGCTAAGTACTGAACTTTATCAGATAATGTTGGTTAAGAAAAAAAGTTAAGTAAGGTGATCAAAGTCAAAAAAGTTGATTAAAAAGAAGCTTTATATTGGTTCACCCAACCATTTTCATTTGTCTAATCATAAAGTATTTCATCACTGAGATCTTATATTACATAAGTGTTAATTACATTGTCTTATGTAAGCTATAAAGTAAATCGTTTTTCTTCCATATCTTCGAGCTGAACAATGTTAAAAATCACTTACACTCACAACTTGCTACATCAGCTAAGATTATTTCTTGAATCAATTTAGAATAGATCAAACTAAAGTGCATATAATTGGTGTGTTGTATTTGCAGTTGGAAAAAACACTGAGATGTGGAAATGATGAACAATATAAAGCTAAGCACAGGCCTGCACTGAATATTTTCTGCCAAGTACAAGTTTAGAAAGAGCATGGACATTGTTATTTTTGAAGTAGGAATGCAACACATTCCAATGCTACTACTTAAATTTCTTTATTTTTTTTTTCATAGGGTTCATTTTTGTTGCTTTGAATCTTTAGAAAGAAACTATTTTGAATAGAGGGTAGCCATTTAAATGGAAACATTGTGCTTTTGTCTTGTCGTGTGACAGAGACATAAAGGAGATGCAAGAAGCAACTCTTTGCAGCCATTACTGGTAGAAACATCTTCAGCCACACTTCTCAATGATTAATGATAGTGCTTTTTTTAAATGCTTCATGAATGACTTCTCATGCCTCATCTGCCATATCTAGCTCTTGTAGACCTGCAATCTTTAAAACCTTGTCGTCTGCAGAATGAATTTTTACTTTTTTTTTTTTTATATGTGAAACATTGGTATCATCGAACTCTTGCAAGTTCTCTTATATCATTTCACGTTTCTTTCATAATAAAACATTTCTACAGAAGAAAAAAAACATTATAAAGATTTATGTTTTCATGTATGTGTGTATATGTATGTCTTTTAGACATGTTTTTGATGACTATTTTTTTCTTATTGTAATGATAGAATTTAGCTGTGGTATTTTAGTTTATGAATAACGTAGTTTGTCATCTTTTCTTCTTCTTAGAGATTCCATGAAAAAAAATCATACCTTCAACTCTTACAAAACCAAATTGAATTTCCTCAATGTCAAACTTTTGAACAAAGACATCTAAACTACTCTCACAATCTCAATTTAAGTTGTATTTGTGCAATCAATATATATGTTGCTGAGTTTTCAGACTAGGGATAGTTCTATTTCACTTGGTTTGGAATATACCTCACAAAAGAAATTATATAATATATAATAAAATTTTAGTTCTTCAATTTTTTCTAAATTGAAAACTTACTTGTAAAGTATTATTAAACAAGTGGTCCTAAATTTTAATTGTTTTTTGTTGTCAATGGTCCTTCCAGTGCATGTCGTTGCTTTTAGATGATGTTGACCTAATAGAGGGGTTCAAGGTGAAACTTTATAGATGAGAGATGTATTTCTTCTTTTAAAAGTATTATTTATTCATTTAATTAGTTAACCAATGATAAATGAAATAATTATATCACAGTACCAAGATTATTCATCATAAATTAAAAAAGAATGAAAATAAGAAAAAAAAATATAACAATAAAATAAAAGTTGCTCATTCATGAACAAAAATAATCCAATATATATATTATATACAATCTAGAGAAAGAATTGAAAAACAATATAAAATACGAAAATGATATATATTGTCCATTATTAGGGAACAGTGACTGTCCTCGTAGTGAATAACAAATGCCATGTGTGGAATGTCCATTGATTATTACTACTAAACTTTCTAAAATATTAAAACTAAAAGAAAAATAATAGAAAGAGATAATGGCAAAAGAAGGGAAAGGAAAAGAACAAATGTTTGTTGTGAAGGTGGCAGAAGAGAAACAGAAGGAGACGTGTAAGAACATGCAAAGTAAAAACTATAAATGTGACATTACTTTTAAAAATAAATAAATAACTTTTTATTTTACTTTGTCCTCATAGAAGTGATTTTTAGAGAAGTTTATGCAAATAAATCTAAACTAAATAGAAAATAATATGAAAATTCTTAGGTTGATTTCTAATAATTTGAAAAACATAAAGCAAGGTGAAAACCATGAAATATAGTTATTATATAACTTAATAATAAGGTAATGAGCCTAATATTTTCTGAAAAGTCTTAAGTGTAAATATGAACTCAAACATCAACTACAAAGTTTTGAAAATTATGAAGGTTGCTCCAAGTTCATCACACTCTCTCACACACGTGTCTATGGTATATGCCATCTTTCTTACACGAATATGACATGCATTAGGTAGAAATATTTCTTAAAACTAGAGAGAGTATTAGGTGACGTTATCAAGTTATCAATTCTTTATTGAAATTCAAAACAGTAAAGATCAGATAATAAAATACTATCCAGTAACTTAAAATTTAAAATTATAAATATTTTATTCAAATATTTAATACGATGATAATATTCGGATACTACATTTGATTGTTTATTTTGAAAATATTAAAAATATGATACGTGATATATGTATATTAAAAAATATATAATTTTTTTTAAAAATGATAAATATATGATTAAAATTGTGTGAATTCATATTAAAATTATATGTATTAAAGTTGTTAACATAAAAAATTATAAATTATTATCATCATAAAAGTACTACTTTTTTATAAATTAAATTTTTTCTGATAAATATCAGTAAAATATCTTAAAGTATCGATATCTCAAAGTATTGGTTATATATATGTGTCAGATACAAATACATGTAAGATAAAAATACATATTCGAAACATATACATATACGTAATCTAAATTGAAGTATTCATAACACAAAATATTTAGAATCAAATTAAATAAACGTAAACATTTAAAAATATACAGTGTCATCTTTTAAGTTTGAGCAAACCATTATTAACTAAATTTATTAATTTTAGTCATTAAAAAATTATTCCAGTTGATTTCTTAAAATTTAAAAATTGTTAAAAAATTATTGTAAATGTTTTTTTTTCAAATTTAAATAAAATTATGATAATCATATTTACTGTTTTTAATAATTAAAAATTACTCCCTTTTATAACAATTTAAAAGTTTTAGTTTGTTGAATATTTTCAGTTCATCACTATAATACTTTAATTATATATATATATATTTTTTTTTTCAACAAATTTACATACAACAATATCTTAGTTATATTTTAAATATTATAGATTCCTAACTAGTCAACTAAATAAAGTCTAATTAAATTAACAATCTCTAATATAAAACAAATAATACTAAACATTACTATGAGATTTAAAATACTAGAAATAATGAATGGAATGACATATAAATTCTCTAATCAGATTGATATTTTATAAAGTTAATAAGAACTTGAAGTGAAATGACAGACAACTCATATGAGTTATTTTTTATTTAATTATATCTTTTATTAATAAAAAAAATAATTATTAATGTTATTAATAATTATGTAACTCATGCATATGGGATGACATTATAGAACTAGGTAAGTTATTTATTAATATAGCAAAATTATCTCTTATTATTATTGATTTTTTATTTTTTATTTTTTATTTAATATTTAACAATAAGAGAAACAAATAGCTAATATTTCATACATATTATAAAATACTTTATAAAACGAACTACTAGTTTCTACTTTATAGGCATAGAGAAAGTCAATCTCATCTTAGATAATATATTTTTATATTAATTATATAATTTCATACTTCTTTAACATGTAAAAAAAATATGAGCACAAATAATAATCAATATAACATAATTAATAAAGAAACTAAATAACATGAAAAATATAAACATTTTAAATACTAAGCAAATTAAAATATTTAATAAAAAATTATTATAAATAATAATATTTTATAAAAAAATTAAAATTTAGTTAAACTATTATTAAATTATCTTTGATAATATTAAATATTGCATTGATGTTTCCGAAGACATTGTTGACACATATATCATTAATGCCAAAAATTTACGTTTCAAAATTCATTACTTTCATTTAGAAACGTTAGAATGGTATACGTTAGTTTGATTCATTTAATGTTTTTTTTTTTTTTAATGTGAATAATTAAATCTGAGTCATTTAATTTATGGATTGAACGTATTTGAACTAGGTTAAAGGTAGTATGGATAACAACTCTTTATTGTTTTATTATTATTTTGTTTAAGTTTTTTAATTATAATTATTTACATTTTTTAATTATTTAAGTTGATAACTTCTTTTATAAAAATTGGAATGTTGTTAGTGTTTAAATAATTTAAATGTTTTAATTTATTTATTTTTCAAATTAGATAGATTCACACTTTAATTTTTAACTATAATTTTTATAAAAAAATTGTATGAAATAGTTGAATATTTTATGATATTTTACAAAAAGAAAATTATAAGTAATTGATTACAAATTAATTTGAAATTAATTTAGAGATCAATTCCTTCATTAATATAAATTTTGGTGTCTAATGTTTAATGACATATTTCATTTAATAGCTAAAACTTTAATAGTTAAATTTTAATAATTAATTAAAAATCGATTATAATTTTTTATTTATAATGACTATTTTAGTAATTAACAATTTTTTTATTTTGTAAATTAATATCTAAATTGGTTGTTAGTGACTATCAACTCTCTTTATCACTAAAATTTAATTATTAATGAGATATTTTGTTTACATATTTTATAATTATTATGTAATAAAATTAATTATTTATTAAATACAATAATTAACATTTATTATTTTATCTGTATTACATTAATATATTTTAACTGTAATTGTTCTGAAATATATATGTTTTACAAGTTAATGTATTTTCAAATAAATTACTTCTTCAAACTTTAATCAAAATTAAAGAAAATTATGACACTCTATAAAATAAGAATCTAATTATTTTCAAATCAGCAATATAATAAAATTAAATACAGAATTAGTAATTTTTGTTATCTTTACTTTGTGTATATATTTATAAACTAAAGTTCTATTTGTTTATTATTTCCTAATAATTATATTAAAATATATTTGAATTCATAATTTTTTACATAGACCAATATATGTAAATATATGTACAAATTTGAATTTTTTATAAACATATTTATAAACTTCAAAATTGATGTTATAAAAATTAAATATCATATTAATAATATTGTCAAATTAAATTATATATTACATTTATTAAAGACATAACTTTGTACGTATTTATTAATTTTCATATGTTACATGTACACATTAATATATATATATATATATATATATATATATATATATATTAATTTTAATTATTTTTACTAAATTATATTTTACTTATACGTATAAATACAGACTTAATTAATTTTTAAACATATTTTGGAAGGTTTAAAGATGATTATATATATATATATATTATAAATAAAAATAAAAAATACGAATAAAATTTTGATAAATGTTTTTGTCATTCAATTTCAATTACTTTAATATATTATAAAACTTAAAGTTGTCCTTAATTTCTCATGCAGTACAATGTAAATCAGTCAACATAAAATTTATATTTTATATAGCGTTTGTAACATAAAATAGTGTAATTTATCTAAGATTTTTAGTTATCATTTTACTACCTTAGTAAACTAATACTAGAATAAAAGATAATCTAAAGCAAATGTATGATATGTGTGCAATTAAGAGGTTGAATCACAGGTTTTCCTTGTTATATATTGATATCAAAGCGATCAATAATTTGACTAATAAATGATAAATTGTAAATTTTGCAAATTCCGCCTACCTAATATGGATTAGTAGTAATTGTTAAAATGATTGCAGCTAATATTTCACAATCACGAAAGGAAAAAAAAAAAACTTTTTTTAATCAATTAACAAGGTAAATAGATGATACACTATTAAAAGATCAGATAATCATCAAAATATAGATTTTTGATATAAAATAAAAACACAAAGCACATTATGTTTATACTGGTTCGATTATTCTTTAAAAATATACATTCAGTTTCTAGCAACCTTAGCTATAATTTTACTAAAATGTCAAGAGTTAGGATTACGATATTCACTTATATAAAACTTACACCCTAGATATACAAGAACTTGAAATACACTTCAAGATTTACAAACAAATGTAATGCTACACATAATTATCATATCCTATCACCAGCAATGTGAGAACTATATAAATGAATGATTATACAAAAAATATAAAGAAAAGAATTGACCTGATTTGTGAAGATGTTACAATTTCACCTATAGTTAAGAGAAAAGCCCTTCAATTTTTTATCTTTTTGAATAAAAACGTTTTTTAAAAGATAAAATGTTCAAAAATCTCTTTTAAATGTTATGTTGATTTTAGAATATCAAAGTGTTGCTATGAGATGAGGGAAAATACAAGATTTAAAGGAAAACTAACTATTTGTCAATATTAATTGATTATATTAGTAACTTAATCGATTTAAATGCTGATTTAATCAATTATGTCTAGATACATTCTAAGATACACACTAACATTAATGTTGATCTACTTAATACACCTCTTATATCATTTAGACATAATCAAAAAAAGTTAATAGAATTATCTTCTTGGGACAATAAGAGTAATAGGTGAATCTTATTCAACTTATGTATTCATTTATTACACTTAAAAATAATTCTTCAATTGAAAAAGAAAGTATAATAAATGATTCATATAAATATAATTTGTTTTTTATTTTTTATATATTTATTAAGTATAATTAGAGTGAATTGAAAAAATGTGTCTACTTATTTATTATCATCATTAAAATAGAAGAGTTTAATTAACTATAAAGATGTCAAATTTGGTTCAACTTGGTGAACTAATCTTGTTCATCACATGTTTAGAATGGAAACAATATTTTTTATTTTTTTTTAAGCGTGGATCAAATTAAATCCAAATCATTTAATATGTGGGTTAAATAAGACATGAGTCCAGTTGTAGATAAGTTAATTTCTTTATCGTATTTTAGCATTGTTTTCAAAATATTTTTATAATTATTTACTATTTTTAATGATTAATGATGTAGGTTAATAATTTGATATTTTTAAAGATAAAATATTGTTGTTTAATAATGTTTTAATAATTTAGATGTCTCATTTATTTGTTTGTCCAATTATATGAGTTAAAGAATAATTTTTTTAACCACTATTTTTACATCGATACTCCATGCAATAAAACTTCGATTCCAATATTACAAGTATATGTTATTTTAATAATATTATAATAAAATATACAAAATAAATTAAAAGAACAAAATATTTTCAAATGAATTAATCCATCTAATTCACTGTATCTTTACGGATCAAATCATATTATAAAATTTCTAATTTACTAAAATATGAAATAGATTAAACTAACTTAATTTTAAGTCAACTCTCTCGTAGTCAATCCTATTGAGTCATATTAACTCACTTTAATACCTTTATTTGTTTTTTTTTATATAAACCTACTAAAATTCTAGGATTAATTTATATCCTAAATATTTTAATACCTTAATAAAAAAATTCAAATTTTCATATAAATAATTTTACCCAAAAAATTCAACCAAATTAAGGGGAAGTAAAGTTGACTCATGGGTTTCAAGCCACTTTTCCACACCCCTCTATGTAGTAATAATTTAAAATGATCAATTCCTCTTGCAAGATGGAAAAGAGTATGACTACTAGAGAACATATGGGTCCTTATTAAGGAGAGTCACGATTGTGGGGTCCACACTCCCCTTCTTAAAAGTATCAACTATATGCAATCACCACCCGCTCCTTCTCTCATTTTCTCTTATCACTTTTAATCTTTTCAATTTTCTTTCTCTCTCTCTCTCTCTCTCTCTTATTCCCTTATCAACTCATTTTTCTATTTGCCAATCCCCCCTCCTCCACCCTGGCATCTTCGTCCGTACATGTCTCTTTCCTCTTCTCTCTCTCTCCCACGGGCCACCGTCCCAGCCTGTAACCCTCCACTCGTGTGTCCCACCCTCCCACACGTGCCACCCTTCACCCATACAACACCCTCCTTTCCTTGGTGCAACAAATAAAAGCCAAGTCAGGAGCCAGAGAGCAAACAAAGCATACATGGAGAGAGAAAGTGTGTGTTGTTGAGGCGAGACTTTCACTCACAAACTCACGTAAAAACATGTTTTTTTTTTTTTTTTTTTTCTTTTTTTTTTTTTTTTTTCTTCTTCTTCTTCTTTTTTGTTTTTTTTTTTTTCTTTTTCTTCGTCCTTTGTTATTTTTTTTAACTTCGTGTTGATTGGTCTTCATGAAAGGAGATTAAAAAAGGCCCTTTGCAAAAGCAGATTAAAAAATATTCAATTTGTAGTTTTTATTTTATTTTCTTTTT
>Ga0099822_1010120_pt1 | contig 11755 bp, 10 predicted proteins | sample CowpeawhiteBW_FD_76839 | JGI IMG/M metagenome (GOLD analysis project Ga0099822, IMG submission 76839) | Root nodule microbial communities of legume samples collected from California USA - Cow pea white BW | ecosystem: Host-associated > Plants > Roots > Nodule | place: USA: California | collected... | reverse complement strand
AAGGACTAAACCCCTTGAAAGTGGATTGTTAATGGTAAGGCGCCAACTAGGGCAAGTTCCCAAAGAACTTGATCCTTCTCAAAGACAAAACCTTTTTCATGGAGGGTGCCTTATCAATGACAACATATGTCCCTTCATCATAGATAGTGGAAGTTGTGTAAATATGGCTAGCCTAAGAGTGGTGGATAAGTTTGGCTTGAAAACCATTCCTCATGCCAAACCCTACAAGTTATCATGGCTTAAGGAAGAAGAAATAAAAGTAACTAAACAAGTCCTCATTAACTTTTCAATTGCAATTTTAAGGATGAGGTATTATGTGACATTGTGTCTATGGAAGCCAACAATATTTTGCTAGGTAGACCATGGCAATTTTATAGAAAAGTTGTTTATGATGGCCAAGCAAACACCTATGTTTTCTCCTCACTAGGAAAGAAGTTCACAATCCTACCTCTCCCACCTCTACAAGAAAATGAGGACAAAAATAAAATAAAAGATGAAAAAGAAAAAGAAAAGAGGCAAGCTTTCACCAAGGAGTTACTTGCCTACAAAAAGAGTTTTTCAAAGCAAGAGATGCAACACCACTCTTCATTCTCTTTCCAAACAAAGAGAGATGAACAAAAACACAAGCTAGAAAGGGATAGTGGCATTACAAAGAAAGAGGGCATCTCCAAGACTAGGGATGCAATCATTAAAAGTTCTTATCAACTCAAGTCAAGCTCCATCAATAAAGACTTCAAGAATTTGAGGTCAAATTCTCTCCAACAAGGGGAGAATGATAAAGGATTGATCCCTACCAAGGATGATGGCCCATCGCACATGCTTAGAAGAAAGGGAGTTCCTTGATCCCTTCCTTTGCTTTTATTTTCTTTAGTTTAAAATTCCATTAAGTTGGCTTGGTTGACTATTTTTAAGTTGACTTGTTGACATTGACTTTAGGTTGACTTGTTGACTCAAAGGATTAGCTTAACCTAAAGCCAACATGCTAATTCAAAATTAACTTGTTTTGTAGGTTCATTAAGAGGTGGGACAAGGAAAGACAAATGGCGCATTTAGATGGCTTTTGGAGAGCACATGTGAAAGAAAGAGAAGGAGTAAAGCTTTCTAGAAACATCTAGAAAGGATGACCACATGCCTTGACCACCAAAAAGTCTAGAAACATCTAGAAGAGCATCCACATTGCCTTGGGAAAGAAGGCTTCTAGAATGTGTCCATGTGCTCCTTTGTTGACCTACTTTCTAGATTCTAGGTTTTGTTATTTGCATTGTAATCCTTTTTAGGTTATTTGTTTTTGCTAAGAGGCCCCTAGATACTTCTATTTAAAGGGACCTCTAACACTTGTACAAGGGTTCAACATTTTGGAGAATTTATACACTTTGTGTTTCAACCTTTTTTGTGAGAGCATTCCTCCTTAGGGAGTGGAGTTCTTTCAAGCCTTATCTTGCCTTAGCAAGTGGCGGCATACACCACTCATCTTCAAGGTTGCCATGGCTTCTTCTAGCCTGGCCTTATAGTGGCGTGAATCCTTCATTCCTCCCTTTTCCCTTGCTTTTCATTTTATGTTTCTTTACTCTTCTCGGTTTATATTCTTTCTATCATATGTTTTTCCTTTTGGTTTCTTACTTTCCATTAATCCATTCTCATCCTCTCTAGAACCTTGGAAATGAACCTTCACATCTAGATAGCTTGCTATCTTAATGTCCAGTGGGGATTTCCTTGGTTTTCTTAATCAATCATCACCATATAAGTCTTAAAAAGGAACAAGATAATCCTACATTAATGATGCCCTCCAATATGCACTCATTATTTTACCAAATAAGCATACCACATTTAACTTAAACCAACACCCTAATATGCACATGACATGAAGGTATACACAACAAGCACTATAACATTCACAGTCATAAAAAGCATTACTCTCATACTCTTTTGGGTCCCAATCATCACATGATCATACACATATTTAATTATCTTGCATGCATATGCTTCCTTTCCATACCTTATACTCAATTACACAATATCATGCACCGAAATTTCAGATAATTAGACCCAGAAACCCAACGCAAGGCAAAATCAGTGTGTCTGCCTACATCTGATGTATCACTTAGCGGCAGTTCATGTGTCGCCAAACGGTGAATAGAAATCCTGGGTTTTGCCCAGATTTTTCACGTTCTATCAAACTTACACATCTCATGCTTGTTCAAATATATTATAACTTTCATGAAAAACAACACACCAATCATAGCCAGGGCATATTCTCTAATTCCCAATCCCCACATGAACCCTAATTCCTCAATCATACCACGATTCGTACAATTATCACCAATTCATACAGTAGTTGACGTGTAAACATAAAAAACATGTTTATAATTTGATATAAATACTTTAACCAAGCATCAACAACATCACAGTATTTGAGAAAACCGAGCAACTAGGAAGGCCAGTTCGTGTCGTTTGGCGGACAACACACAGCCGCTAGGCAGTTCATAGAGGAAACCCAAAAACTGGGTTCTGAAGCATGCGTCGCCTAGCGAGTCATTCGACGCCGCCAAACGGTTTCTAGAAAATTCCAGAAACATAAACAATTTACTACATTTTGGCAAAATCCAAGGTTCACATGCATTCCATTCAATCCAAAATCATACAATAAATAACAAAACACGAAAATACAAATACCCTAACCTAGATTCCTTGCTTATCTTAATGGTTTGTAGAGCTTCTTCCTTGATCACCAATAATCTCCTTAGCTCTTCCTCAAATCCACCCTTCTTCACACTCAATAGGCACGATGGTTACTCTGTAAACCTCTCCTCACAACACTCAAAATTATAGACTCCAAAACCCTTCTTCTCACCCGTAATTGGCCAATTAACTATCTCTTAATTATGCTTAATGTCTAAAAAAACGAAAATGCATTGAAAACACTTTTAATTGTCCTTCAAGATTCATTATTAGTGGTTTTTCCAGCCCTCTTGGCTGCCTTCCTCTGACTGCTATGGTTTCTGGCTCTTCACATTTATGCAAAAGTAATTTTAGCAAAAAGAAAGCTTAATTCATGTCTACCAAGAATCAAATACACAATTATGTCAATGTTAAGTCAATGTACAACCATTCCACCAATTCATTTTTCATGATAATTCTTGTAACTTTAGGATTATAATATCACTCTACATGATCAAGCATATTATTATTAAGATAATAATCAATTTAATAACACACAAATGACATCCATAGTTCAACACAACAAAGTACGCTCAAGCATTTGAGCTAGTACTATTCAACGTCATACAAGCTAGCATTAATTGCCTTAAAGGTTCTCCACTACCCGTATTTATTAATTATTTAATTAATTAATTAATTAAATTACTCAGGTCTTACACAAGATGTCAGTGATGTGGTAGAAACTAGCCAAATGATTGCTTCCGGATCAACTGAAGAGCATAAGGTGGTAATGGCAAAGAAGGATAGCAAGGCATTGTTTATTATTTATTAATGTATTGATGATAGTCATTTTGAAAATATTCAAAATGCAAACACTGCGAAGGAAGCCTAGGAAATCTTGATTTGAAGTCATGCGGGAGGCGAAAAGATCATGAAAGTCAAGCTCCAAACCCTAAGGAAGCAGTATTAGTTACTGTATATGGAGGAAGGTGACATAATTAATGAATACTTTACCAAGTTACACAAATCACTAATCAAATAAAGGGTTATGGGGAGTCAATATCGGATCTGATGGTTGTTGAAAAGATTATGAGATTGTTATCGCAGTGGCAATTGAAGAGTCTAAAGACTTATCACAAATGAAGATTGAGGAACTCCGAAGTTCCTTGGAAGCATATGAGATGCGGCTAGTTGACACAAATGATGTTGAGCGGGCTTTGAAAGCACACAATTTCACGAAAAAAGAAAGAAACAAGAAGAAGTGGAAAGGGAAGCAAGCAAAGGGAGAATATAAGTTTGGTAAGATTGCTCAAGATCACTATGACAAGTCAGATACAATAGAAGGGAATGAAAGAATAGAGAATTATCAAAACCATCACAAGAAGAAAGATAAATGAAGCATTGAATGCTTCAATTACCACAAGATGGGTCACTACGCCTCTAAATGTTATGCAGACAAGAAGAAAAAGAAGTACCAAGATAAGGAAGCTCATACAGCACATGAGGATTCTGATTCTTCAGAACCTTTGACATTGATTGTAACCATTACAACAGGAAGTGTGAATTCACAAGCTGAGTCATGGTACTTGGATTTAGGATGTTCAAATCATGACTTGTTATAAAGAGTGGCTTATCAATTTTAATGCGGAAAAAAGGAGTAAGGTTCGATTTGTTGACGATAATACCTTGAAAGTGGAGAAGGCTGGAGATGTAGTCATATTAAGAAAAGATGGTTCAAAAGCTGTGATAGCAAATGTGTTGTTTGTGCTAAAGTTGAAGTGTAATCTCCTTAGCATAGGTCAATTGGTGCATAAGGGATTTACTACAGTGATGAGAAACTATGACAGAGTTGAGTTGTTCGATGTTAACAAGAATCTAATTTTGAGAAGTAAGATCTCAAAGAACAGAACCTTCCAAGTTAACATGAAGGCAGTTGATGTGTAGTGCTTGTCTGCAATTAAGAAGGAGGACAAGAGCTAGTTATGGCATCTTAGGTATGACTAGCTAAATTTTAGAAGTCTAAAGCAACTTTGTGAGAAGAATATGGTTTGTGGAATGTGTGATATAACCCTGCTAGAGAATGTTTGTGAGGTCTGTCTGGCTGGAAAACAAACCAGAAGACCATTCCAAACAAATATCAAGATGATAGCCAAAGAATGCTTGGCAGTGGTGTACTCAGACATATATGGACCCTTCGAGGTTCCCTCATTGGGTGGAAAAGGGTATTTCATTACCTTTATAGATGAGTATAGTAGAATGATTTGGCTATATGTGATTAAAATGAAGAGTGAGGCTTTTGAAGTTTTCTTGAGGTTTAATGTCAATGTCGAATGGGAGAGTAGAAAATTGTTGAAAACTCTTAGAACAGATGGGGGAGAAGAATTCACCTCTAATGCATTTGAAAATTACTATCAAGCTAATAGGATTATGCATGAAGTCACAACACCCTACACACCGCAACATAATGAACTTGCAGAGAGAATGAATAGGACAATCTTGAACACGGTAAGAAGTTTGCTGAAAGAAAAAGGGATGCCACATAAGTTGTGGGGTGAAGCAGCTTCCTAGGCTGTTTACATCCTAAATAGATGTCCTACAAAGGTGTTAGAAGGTGAAGTAACCTTAAAGGTGTGGTCTAGAATAAAATTTGTAGTTGGGCATTTTAGAGTCTTTAAGTCATTGGCTTTTAAGCGCATACCTTATCAGAGGAGAACCAAGCTGCAGGATAAAAGTATAGCAATGGTTTTCAATGGATATTATCCTACAGGAGCATATAAGCTCTTTGATCCAAACCAAGAGAAGGTGTTCTTGAGTAGAGATGTACTGGTGTGGGAGGATCAAAGTTAGGACTGGAAAAATTAGTATACTAGCCTAAAGAAATGTACACTTGATAATGCAATATTGACAGAATATGAAACAATTGGATCAGGAACTGAAACTGCATCGGAAACAGTCATAACAAGAAATATGAGTGGGGCACAGGATGTTGTGACTCAAAAACCACAAAGGGAGAGAGTAGTGTCACACAAGTTTGTTGAGTTTGAAATGCATTCTGATGAACAGGTTGATGATGATGGAGATTTAGTGCACATGGCACTAATGACAGGTGCTAAACCAATTGATGAAAAAGAAGTTGTGACACAGCCAATCTAGAGAGATGTAATGCATGAGGAGCTTAAGTCAATAGAGGAGAATGAGTCCTAGAAACTGATAGATCTTCCATCCAAGAAGCATTGCATAGGTGTGAAGTGGGTGTTCAAACAGAAGTTGAACCCTGACAGGTCAATCTCCAAGTACAAGGCGAGGTTTGTTGCAAAGGGATTTCTCTAGCGGTAAGGAGTAGACTTTTCTGAAGTCTTTGCTCCAGTGGCTCGAATAGAAACTACAAGAGTGGTTGTAGCCATGGCATGCGAGAGAAACTGGCCATTATTCCATCTTGAAGTTAAGTCCGCATTTCTACATGGACCCTTGAAAGAGGAGGCTTATGTTCAACAACCTCTTGGAGTCGTGGTAAAGGGGAAGGAGCATCAGGTTTACAAACTTCAGAAGGCCTTGTATGGATTAAGGCAAGCCCCTAGAGCTTGGAATAAGAAGATTGACTCATTATTGAACATGGTTATATGTAAAGGAAGGCACAAAAGGAGATTTGATGATCATATGTCTTTATGTTGATGACCTACTCGTGATTGGTCAAACATTAAGGACATTGAAATTTTCAAGAAGACAATGGAGGCTGAATTCGAGATCACAGACCTAGGAAGGTTGAGCTACTTTCTTGGAATGGAATTCACCTACACTATTGTAGGAATGATCATGCATCATAAAAATATGTTGGAGAATTATTAAAGAGGTTTAATATGATCTCATGTAATCTCATAATGAGTCATTGAGGTTAACTTGAGATTAGCCAGAGATGAATCAGGAGATGTAGTGGATGATATAAAGTTCAAACGAATTATTAGTTCTCTACAGTATTTGTGTAACAGCATACCATATTTGGCTTATAGTGTGGGATTGGTAAGCATATTCATGAGCAACCCAAAGAAGTTGCATATGTTAGCAGCCAAAAGATTGTTGAGATACATCCAAGGCATAACAAACTATGGAATATTGTTTCCTATTGGATAGTATAAATCAGAACTAGAGCTAGCAGGGTATGCTGATTTGGATTACAATGGTGATCTGGTTGAAAGGAAGAGCACCTCTAGGTATGTGTTTCTGTTGAATAATGCTATTGTCTCATGGTGCTCTAAGAAATAGTCAGTGGTAGCTTTATCCAGTTGCGAGGCTAAATATATATCGAGAAGCCTTCAAGCATGCTAAAGGGTTTGGTTCGGAGAATTGTTAAAGGAGTTAAAGATTCTTATAAAGGCGCCTATGGAGCTGAGAATTGACAATGTTTCTGCCATAAACTTATCTAGAAATCCTGTGATTCATGGCAAAAGCAAACATATAGAAGTGAAATATCACTTCTTGAGAGACATGGTGAATAAAGGGAGAATTGCTATGAAATACTACAAATCAGAGTTATAGGTAGCTGATGAAGATTGAGAGGTTTGAAGACTTGAGGAGAAGAGTTGGAGTTGTATCTGTTAACTAATTGACTTAAGGAAGAGTTTTAACTTGTGATACGGTTGGTAGATATAAGTCAAATATTCTATTTTTTTTATGTTTTAACATAATACATACTACTCATTCACTTACCGTTGTATAAAAGACTTTTTCCTATCATTCAATAATAACACAGTCCCACAATTATTCCTCCTCTCTCTCGTGCTTCCAATATTACATACATTTGTTTTACTTTTCTTTTTTCTTTTTATCTAACTTGATATCTTTTTATCTATAAGTTTAATTTTTCTTCTATGAATCTAATATTAAATCTAAATAACTTTTGAATAGATATTATTCTCAAATAATTGAACGTTATCCATTTTTCTATCTTCTCAATTTTATTCACCACGGATAGCATTACACTAGGTTTTTTTATTATTATTATTAAGTTGTTTTTCATCCATCTTTCTCTCTTGATCCTTACAATTTTTTTATAATTATAAAATTTTTGTCATCTCTAAAGGCAAAGGGAAAGATTTTTTAAGTCATTCTTACCTTTTATACTTATAAAATTTTTATTATCTCTAAAGGCAAAGTGAAAGATTTGTTAAGTCATTCTTACCCTTTAAGTGTCAACAAGAAATTTTATAATTTTATATCCAAAACTCTTTAATAGCAAAATGATAGTATCTTAAGTCACTTCAAGTGTAACATAACTAGCATCGATAATCACCAAAATGTCTACTTTTCACCCCAAAAAACAAAAGTAATAAACGTTTGTTCAAGAACTATTTTTCATAATTATTTCGCTTGCCCTACATATTTTGTTTCTTAGAAAATGGTTCTTTATCGTATATCTTGTAAAAAAAAGACAAAATCTTGTCACCATCTATATTTAAACAAAATTAGAGACATTGGCCCAATGATCTTCGGATGCCTTATAAAACGAGAGTTGCTAATAACTATATATTTTGAAAACCATTATGATGAATCGCTAAACGTATTCACATTATTTAAAAGTATTAATTAGCATAAAAATGGTATTTAATCTTCCTCAAATAATGTGTCAAAAACTACACCCTTGGCGCAATTCGATGAACATGTAATTATATTATCCGATCTACCATATGGGCCATTAAATATTAATTAACTTAAAGCGTCTACATTTGTGAGATACGTGTGGTACCAAATATTAATCCATTCATGAAGTAGCCATAGCTGTCCCCTCTTCACTTTGTAGACTTCATTTAAAACACGAAACCCTAAAATCTTCGAAATAACTGTTTGGGAAAAATGAAAGTATTGTCTTTTATGCCTGGTCAGCAGAAAAAAGAACTGTACTTACCCTCTATTCTCACTTTTAAAGGCATCTCCTTTTGGGACCTATCAACATGTGTTTGCATTGCAAGCATTCAATTTATGTTGACATTAAACATTGACAACCTTAAGTAGGACCTCATCCTCAATCCACAATTAGCAAGGACAATTACAAGCTCCACAAATTAATACTTAGTATATTTCTTTCTACTTAGTTACATTTCACTTCTGCTAAACTTCCAATTTCAACAATACATTCCAATAAAGATAATTAGCTAATTAAGTGCCCATGCTCTTAATTAACCTAAACAACTCATTCATTATCACTTTATTCTCAATATATTTTCTCCTTTCTTCATATTTATTTCCTTTATCTAACCTACTTTATTATTTCTCAGGGAAAAATCAATATTATTATCAATATAACATGTTATCATCCTTTTTTTTATAGATTTAAAATATATAGTTACACGTGTCATTTAGATATATTGTTCGGTATCACATTATTTTATAAACCATATAATATAATTTTTTTTTTCGTTTTAATTAGGGTGGTATTTGTATTATGCATGTTTAGTTTGTGAGATTGAAAACTATTATGCTTACCTTGGCATGCATATCCATGCATAGAAAATCATGTATAAATATGTATACTTTGGGTACGTTTCTTTTCTAATTGAAATCACACATTTTAATGGGAAATCGCCCTCTCTTCTCTTAATAAAAAGATAAATATGTATTATACTTTTATATTTTCTTTAACTTGGAACTTCTCGGGAGTAGATTAATTTACACTGAATTTTTAGCAGCTTCGAAAATTTAGTTTTAATAGACACGTTTAGCTTATAACGAGCAATTTTTGAATTCTCGCTATTGTTTTGAGAAATTTAGAATATAAAGTAAGGATTGCTTTTATGACATTTCAAAACCAACAAATTTTATTTTATTGTTTTTGTAAAATTACAAAATTGATAGTACCACGTTCATAATTAATAAACAGTGTAATGTTAAAGTATATAGAAAAAAAAAAATCATGTTTTTTCTTAAAATTGTATTAAAATAGATCAAAGACATAGTTTAACTTATTTTATATCGTTATCAAAATTTAGGGTTTAATATTTTTAAATTAATTTGGACCAAACATACACTAAGTAACATCACTGCAACTTAAATAATATATAGACACACGTTTATTTAAAATCATCAACCATGGATTGCCAATTTCGTGCAACATTAAATCAAAACCTTGTATCTTTTTCCTCGGTGATAGAGTAGTGTCTCTTTTTGTTTTTCCTTGTTTTTTTTTTCTTTTTTTTCTATTATCTTTGGTTTGATAGGGAGAGGTGGGGGCTTGAAAACCATGGAAACTTGTGGAAGATTTGATTACTGAGATCAAATTGATTTTGTTCACAAAGTTGGTCCAATCCTTATCCAACCTGTTTTTGGTTTTATATCGTTCACTCAGATGCTCCTCGACAATGCAAACTAGTTTTTCATTATTATATTTCTTTTTTTCTAACATAGAGAGAGAATTTACTACACATTCTTTGATCATGGCTTGCAGGCAAAGTAATATATTTTTATTTTTCCCTATAGGCCAAGCAATATCTCATCTTAGATTTCAGTCTTTACTATGAAACAAATTCTTTTAAACCAACTAATACATATATCATTAAATAATGTACTGAAATATGAGCCAACAATCAAATTAATCAACATACTTTAATTCTTTTAAGAAAGTTTAAGAAAAGGTTTCTCACTATAAAGTTATGACTAATGACATGTTACAAAGCTTGTAGTCAATCACTCAATCTTGTATGACCAATTAACGAACAAGGTCACGTTGTCTGAAACTTCGACCAATAGTTACCCAAGATTCTTTGTGATGCAAAATTTCACTTAAGATCCCTTGTTTTGTAGCCCTTTGACCGCATTTCATCATTTTGTACGACCAATTATGAACAACGTTAAACAAATGGTTTGGTGAAGACAGAAATTGAATTAGACCACAAAAAAAAAAACTCTTCTTAATATAATAGATTTATGGGTCTTCTACTTTATATGATGTTCGATCTTCTCTCACTTAGAAATCAAGGATGTCTATGTATTTATCTCACTCCCACTTAGGATGCTCGGTTTCTTGGATTCAATAAGCAAGCAATAGACACAAATGTCCGAAAGAGACTTTCGGACACAGATTCCTAACCCTTTATGTACTAAAATCTTTCAAATGCAATGCAACTTTTTATGCTTTCACAATTTTCCTCAAATGGTCATGGCCATGGACAACTAATAAAACACTCTTTTCCCATATGCTTCGTGTCAGTGTATATATGCAAAGTTCAAAGCCTATATTCCCTCACTTGTTTTTTTTTTTTTTTGAATGTATTTCAAATTTTTGTATATTATAAACATCCTCTTCCTAAGTCTTTTCTTATGGTCTGGTCCAAAAGAGAGTGTTCTTGGTTGTTTGAGATTCGAGCTTCACGGAATGTGTTCACACCACCACTTATTTTTTAAACTTCTTCCTTTCATCATTAATTACTTTTCTCTTAGTTTTCCGTTATCTTCTCCTACATCCCCGAGGACTAGTCAAATGCCTCTGCTAATTTTTTGGATAATTATAATATTAGTACAAAGTATCTATATTTAAATGCAAAAAACCTAAACTTTAAAGCATGCATTATAAATTAAGTTAGATAATTTGTAGTGTATATGGATATGAATGCTGTGTGTGGATGAAGAAGGCCACAGGTTATGAATTTTTCATCACTGTAGCACGCTTTATAAAGAGTTCTCCTCGCATGATATAATGTACCTTTCAATTACATAGCATATTTTACTATTTAAGTTCAGAACTTAGTTTTCCAGGAGCAGAATTTTCAATTGTGTTTGAAAGATAACTGATTAGAAAATTAGTCTGAATTCGATTATAATTTTTTTACTTTTTATTTTTTCACACATAAAAGAATGAATAGATTTTTGAGAGAAAAGAACTATATATAAAAATTAATGTTAAATATATTTGTTTATCCAATTTATATTAAAGAAGTTTATCTTTTTCATAAATAATATATATATATATATATATATATATATATATATATATATTTTTTTTTATATATATAAAAGTTATGTAATATATTTTTCTCTATATATAATAAACACAAAATAATATAATATATTTTTTTTATATATTTTTAAATAAATATGTTTTATATTATTT
>Ga0099822_1010112_pt1 | contig 11760 bp, 6 predicted proteins | sample CowpeawhiteBW_FD_76839 | JGI IMG/M metagenome (GOLD analysis project Ga0099822, IMG submission 76839) | Root nodule microbial communities of legume samples collected from California USA - Cow pea white BW | ecosystem: Host-associated > Plants > Roots > Nodule | place: USA: California | collected... | reverse complement strand
ATTTATATATATATTTTTTAATAAAATATATTAAAAGTTTATATTTTATATATATATAAAAATAAAATAAATATATATATATATATATATATATATATATATATATATATATATATATATATATATATACCTTTTATTCCATTACAGTTACTATGTTAATTGAGTGCGACTTCAATTTTTTTTTCCTTTTACCAACAAAAAATCTTAGTAGTGTGTGAACTTTTCCTAATATTTTATCATTATTAATTATATTATTGTTTCTACCTCGTCCAATAATTTTACATTACTTAGAATTTGAGACATGTGAATCAAATTGTGACGAAACACACACTTCAAAACGGATAATATTTCATATGCATAGTAATTGACAACAATTCAATCATCGAAGTTAGGATCGAAACATAACATTAGTGTCTACTACGAGGTCGATAACAAACCATCAGTCCCTTAAGCCCTCTATACGAAAAACTAACAGTGGTATTAGAGTTAGATTATTCATCTTGGTAATGACTCAAACATGTATGAGAAGAGACTCGTGTTGATTACAAATAAGTAAGATGGATGATATATATGTAGAATGTCCTATAATTTTTGTCGGGGAGGTGTTCCAATGTGGAACAGACTTACACTCATCATTATAACATATTTCTCCTAGTTTCTTATATGGGTGAGGTGTTCTAATGTGGAAGAGGCTCACACTCATTATTATAATATACTTGTCCTAGTTTCTTATGCAGGTGAGGTATTCTTCCAATGTGGAAGAAAATCACACTTGATAGGGAAATTGTTAAAATTTCAAGGTAAGTTTAACTCTCACATTAAGATGAACAATATATAAGTAAAGATCTCACAAGCCTATTACATTAAGAGTTTAGGTTGAAGGTGATGTATTGGTCTCTTATATAGGTTTGTTCAAGACTTATTAGTGTTGAAACTCTTCAATAATATGTTGATCAATCTAATATTTAATCATCTCCAATGTTCGGATATACAAATCATAGTTACAACACACTTGTCTTAGTCTTCTATATGTGGTCAATGTGGAAGAAAGTCACTTGAGAAGGGAGATTGTTAGGATTTCAAGGTAAGTTGGAAGTCTCAATTTGGTTAGAAATGAGTAAGATGAATAATATTAGGGATGACAATATGGGTCTGGCCCGTCGGGCCGGTCCGCATGCCTGCAAAAATAATGCGGGGTGGGCCAGGATAGTGAACTGCAGACCCGCATTGGCCTGGTCCGCATTGGACTACAGCCCGCGCTGACTGGCCCACAAGCCCACATAAATAAAAGAAATAATAAAAAATAAAAAAATTGCATTTGTGTATATCAGTTACTTTTTTTATGGACTCTTGTATTAACGTTTCAAATTTTTATATGACTAAAAAATACAAGTATTATGTATTTTTTACAGTGCTAAAATTTAAAGAATAGATTGTGTATGTCATAGTACGAACATGATAAAAATGTTAAATTATCGATTTATCATCAAACTCTCCCAAATTCTTTGCTTAATTTTGTGAACTTCTTAAAGTTTCCTAATTTTTTAAACATTGAAAATTTTATCACAAGAATTTAAAAAAAATAAAATAAAAAATAAAAGTGGGCTAGTCCACAGGCCCGTGGGCCTACAATTATACGGGACGGGCCAAACATTTCAGCCCGTATTTAAAATGCGGGGCGGAACGGGTCAACCTGCACTGTGCAGACCAAATGCAGGCCAAATGCAGGTTGAGCCTACCGGACCAACCTGCATTGCCAACCTCCTATTGTATTAAAGTTTTAAATTAAATATAATATCTTGATCTCTTATATAAATTTGTTTGATTCATTGGAATCAAAATTCTTCAATAATGTATTGGTAATTTTAAATACACAGTTCAATTTGTAGGTGATTAGCCTTCACTTAACTTTATTATTAAAAAGATAAAAAAATGAATAAACACTAATTAACAGTAATTAGATTAAAGTTGTATTTCTTATTAATGTCGCCGATATCCCTTCATTTCAATGTAACTCAAATATTGTTTACATATATAAGTTTCATATTATAGAGAAACACGTATGTGCATGATGTAATAATAATAATAAACGATTTTTCTCAGTGAAAAAGTCTAATAAATATGTATGTAAACTTGTTGCTATTTATTTGGTTTATGGCCGCCTAAGATAAAGAAAAAAAACGAAATATTAATTATACACAGAAAAAAAAGAAAAAAAAATATACATAATATTTCATATAACCATTTATCACCTATATTTTATGAAAGAATGTCTTTTTCCTCTCTTCGTAATCAATTCAATATTAAAGGGTTTTTATTGAATAAAACCAGAAACATACGGTGTTGGAAAGAGTTGAAAAATAGAGTGGGTCCTTATTCCTTAAATGGTAGAATAGAATAAATGAGAGAATTAGTAGAAAGTTGGAATATATATTTATATAAAAAATAAATAAATAATAGTTGTTGTTGTTCATTGATGTGTATGGAAAGAATAGTAACATGATATGCACTAAAAGCATAGGATGATGTCCCACTTGCAAAAACCCACTCAAACCCTCTCTCATTGGTCTCTCTGCTCATCATGGGGCCATCGCGTGGGTCGGTGTGTCCCATACTCCATCCCTTTACTCTCCTTCATATATTTTACTATTATCATTATTAAATACATATGAAATTTTTTTACTAAACATATTTATATTACAAGTAAATATATTCTATCTATAAATTAATGTAACTGAAATTCTGTAAGAAAATCTAACTTAATCAGTTTAATTATGAGTGAATTGTTACAAATTTTTAGAATCTGCAATTTAGACGAAGTTTGTAATCAAGCATAGTAGTTTCATTGATTTTACAGAACTAAGCATCATAGTTGTAAACTAAAAACATGGTTGGATATTTTTTTTTTGTACTAAAAAAAATGCAATTTTGTCTATGTGCGTCTGTGTTGTGCCATATATACTCTTCCACATACACACTATTCTGCGACCATGTTCCCTACACGGATCCATAAACTCCCACAGGCACCCGAAACACATTTCTCATTCTTACAAGCAGTCACCAACATCACTTTCCTTTCTACAACACACCAAAGTTCACAGCTTTTTTGTTCTTTCTAAATCACCACCTCGATTCACGAACTGGGTCATCCTTTGATTGTGGATTGGAATTCATTTGGAGCCACACCCCTAGATTTCTCTTACTTTGACTTTCCACCCAAGCCAAACCAGGTAAAATATAAAACCTCATCATCTTCTGTATCTGCATCCGTCTTTCTTTATTTGTTTATGCACTTTCCATTCCCCTCTCTCTCTCTCTCTGAATTGTAGTTTGTTTTTTAGTGCTGTTGTGTGATTTGAAGGAGAATTTTTAAAGGGGTGGTTTTAGAATTCTGTGACTGACGTGTCCTGGGTCACCGTGCCCTCCCTAGGATTCCGCTGGTAGTGTTTGTGTGCAAGAAAACAGATAAAGTTGGTTGCTTTATTGGAATACGATGAAACTTGGAGCTGCCCTTTATTCCTCTTGTTAGTTTTTAAGCTTGGCCTATTCTGGGTCTGTGAGTGCTTCACCCGAAAGTTTCAATTTTGGGAACTTCCATTTCTGGTTTGTTAATTACCAGTTGCCTTTTGAGTGAACCCAAGTTTTCAAGTCCAGGCTTCCTTCTTCTCTCTCACGTTTTGGGGTAGAGTGTTGCCTTTCATTTGTTCTTTTATTCCTTCTTATGTTGGTTTACGTGCAGTGAAGTTTGTTTCTATTTTTGGATCTGCTTCTGCCTAGGTTTTTTGGGTTGTTTGTCCGTGTTTGTGTTTTGTTGAGCTAGGTTCTGGATTAGAGAGTTTTGTGTTCTTCTGCTAGTACTAAGTTGTTTAGCACAAGTTTCTTGCTGTGGGATTTATCTTCTAAGTATCATTTGTGTCTTCTTTCTTGGTGGGGTGAATTGACTTTCTTGTAGCTTTGTTGTCTGCCAGGTTCCTGGTTACTTCTATATATCATCATGGATTCCCCACAATCTGTTGTTTCACCCTTCAGAAGCTCAGTTTTGGGTGAGGGTGAGAAGCACAAGTCTGAAGTTTTCTCGGGAAACTCTAGTCCCTTGTCCAAGGACATTGAAGTGAATGGGAAGGAAGTTGTCATGTCAAATGTAGAGGAGTATCTTGGAGTGCTTGATGTTTACATACATCAGGCCAGGGACATTCAGAACATCTGCATATACCACAAGCAAGATGTTTACGCTAGGATTTGCCTGACCAGTAATCCTGAGAACACTGTGTCTACCAAAACCATCAATGGAGGAGGAAGGAACCCTGTGTTCAATGAGAATCTTCAAGTCAATGTTAGAACTGTTGATGCTTCTCTCAAGTGTGAGATATGGATGCTTAGCAGGGTGAAGAATTATCTTGAAGACCAGCTGCTTGGTTTTGCTTTGGTGCCTTTGTCTGAAGTTCTAGTCCAGAATGGGAAACTGGAGAAAGAGTTCTCTCTTTCTTCAACCGATCTATTCCATTCTCCTTCAGGTTTTGTTCAGTTGACACTGTCTTACAATGGTGCTTCACCTGATGTTATGGCAATTTCTGCAATGCCAAGCAAGGTGGCCACAGATGCCCCTGTGCAGGATTCGGAAACATCCGAATCTCTGGCCCGGGAATTTGACAAAATTGAGTTCCCGGATCCGAAGATTGTGAATGAAGACCACTTGATGGTTTCAGAGTACTTTGGCATTCCATGTGAGGAGACTCAGTGCTCTGATAGCTTGGCTACTTCTGATGCCGAAAATCGCAGTTGCGAAGCCGGTGTTCGTCTTGTGGAAAGCTTCTCAGCATGCAGTGGTGAGTCTGTTCAGCCACCTAAGGTTGATTCCCCACCCAGCAGTGTGTCAACAAATGGGGTTTCTTCCCCTTCTGTGCCTGCAAGCTCAGAATCATCTGATGCTGCTGCTTCGAAGTCTCCCATTCAGGAGCAGGTTTCAGGCACCAAAGAGGACAAAAATGTGGAAGCCAAAGATGGTGACAGTGATTCCTCAAGTGGGGTTCCTAGTGACTCATTCCCTAAGCCTGTTGTGACTGTGAACATTGAGCCTGAGCCAAAGGTGGTGCAGCAGGATATAGTGGACATGTACATGAAAAGCATGCAGCAATTTACTGAGTCACTTGCAAAAATGAAACTCCCTATGGACTTCGAAAGTGAACCAACTAGTTCAGGAAATTCAACCACTGAGCAAAAATTACAGCCATCAAAGAGCAACAATTCCCGTGTGTTTTATGGTAGCAGAGCTTTCTTCTGATCTTTTGCTTCCCTTGTTCAAGGGGATTCGGGCAGTCACTGTAGATTTTAGAAGAAAACTGATGTTAGTAGTGAAGTGAAATAATGTACTATTCTGTGTGGTTTCCCCTTCTGTATTTCATCACATGTTGTTGTAGGTTACAGGGAATATAACTTTGTACTCTCACAAGCTTGTTGCTATCTTAACTGCTACATGAACTCTTGTGTTACCTTCTTCCTTTGTCATCGTTCTTTTGTTTTGAATGACAATAATTGTGAAACCGGATTTCATCTCACCACATACTAATCATGTGTATAATCAGTAAGCAATAGTAATAATTTGGTCCCACTGTCACATGGTGAAAGCAAAGTGTAGATGAAGCAAGATCTACATGACTTTACTGTCTTCCATTTCTCATGAAAAAGCTCACATATGCAGTATCTTGGATCTTTAACTTTTTTGATCCGTATTTCGCTTTCCTAGTTCAACAACTTCTGCTGAACGGTCATGTTTATTCATTCAAGCACTCTAATAGTGTAAAAGTATTTTAAATTGTCTTATAAATTTGCTTATTTGTTTATTCCTATGAGAACTCTAATAATTATTTTTAGTTAGGATCAATTATTTGCTTTTATTCTTTTTTTTATCTTTGTTTTTGTTTAAAAATATCAAGTTTGTCTTTCAATTTATTTTTAGTTTCAATTTGATCTTGAATTTTGAAAAATTGATGTAATTTTGATCATTTTGTTAAATTTTTTGGAACGGATTAATAATTTTTTATCATAACTAAATTATATCAACAAAGCAAACAATCTTTATTAAAAACTTTAATTTGATGAAAAATACTTAATTCATTTCAAAAAATTTAATAAAAAAAATTAAATTATATTATTTTTTAAAAAATCAAGATCAAATTGAGATTGAAAAAAATCGAAGATATTTTTAAATAAAAACAAACATCAAAAGACCAATTAAACATTTTATTTCGTTTACACTGGATAAATATCTGCATCGAAGTACGCCCTTGCAATCAAATATATTAGCAATGGTAGTAATTAGGACTTTCGACAGAAAATATGTGGTTGGAAGAAAAAAAGTCTACTAAAAATGGCCAGATAGGTTCATACTCAGTATGAATAACATGTTACTTAAGAAACATATAAGCAAGGGTGATGAATGAGCTTATATCATTCAGAAATTAAAATTTACAAGATCAACAAATATGCCACATTAAATGTAGAGGAGAACATCATTACATGCCATATTTATAATGGAAGTTTAAACACACAAAAACAATGAAGAGAAGAAACTTGGAAGCTGAGGTTCTAATTTCCTAGTGTTAGTTACATAAGGATTTCAACTGTTTCAAATTGGTACTTCAATTATCTCTGCAGATCTTGCATATATGTGCCTCCTGCATATCCATGCAATTTGACCGTTGTCTCTGTACCTGACTCGCCACAGTCCAAACTTTTCTGCAATATCCTTCCCTGAGGAACACTTCCTCTCCCTTAAGAAATCAACCACCCATTGTTGTGCTGCTCTTAAGTCTTGTTGAATGTCGCTTGAACCTTCCATGGACCTGTTTCGACGACCCATAGCGGCAGCACCTAAAACTCCAGCTGCACTTGCCCCAGCTGCACCACAGAGAACTGAAGAGCCAGCCAAGTGAGCCACCTCCTTACCCAAGTCAGGTATCATTTGCCCCATTCCAGCAGCAAGATGAGCTCCTATTTTAAGAGCCAAAGTTACCAATGTCATGAACTTCTTCATGTATGGAGCCAAAGACTTCACAGCAGCATTATCAACTTGCATGATTTCACACCCCATCTGATCTTCAACAACATGCATTTGTCCCCGGAACTCGCATAACATGTGAAGCCGGAGAGCATTCATGCCAGAAAGCATGGTGGTGACCAGTCTCCTTGTGTAGTTTTCTGTCCTTACAAAATATATCATGTTGGGGACTTTCCTCTCCTCAACCTGCACATTAAAGGTTGCAAGGTGGTTTACTTTGCGATGAAGCTCAAGGAGAAGTCTATGTTCATAATATCTCAGCCCCTGGATTTCCTGCTTCAAGTCTCTGATTTCTTGCTCAATAATCTTGAGTCTTTGCAGAACTTCTTCAACCCCTTTTGCAATGCCACCAAAGGTTGGTTCAACCCTTGCAGCTTCATCTCTTAAGGTTATAGATTGACCTTGCTCTTCAGGGTTATTATTTTCAGGTGGAACTTGCAGCTCTTGTGCAAGATTGTAAAGGTCGTTATACCGTCGATGCAGAACTTCCCGGAAGTCATCATCAGATAAAAGGTCTCGTGCAAAATCAAATCCATCTTGGAGAATAGGTTTACCAGAGTCTAGGACTGCACTCCATGTGTGTTGATAGTCATACATGCTTTCTGCTGGAAGTGAAAGTAGTGCTTGTTTCAGTTGCTGCAGAGGAGCAAATTGAGTTTTTCTGTATCTAGGAGGTGTCAGTTTTCTCACACATTCAGGTCTTAAGACATTCTCAGTCAAGGTGATCCCTTGGCAAACACTTTGGATTGCGGGGATTACAATCTGATGAATGACTCTTAAAGTTTCTGTCAAGTTTTTGGTGGAGCATGCAAGGACATCAATATAGTAACCCAATTCTCCTCCAAGTTCTACTCTTATGTAGATTCCATTAATGCTGATTGAAATAAGGTACTTCTCAAGACTGTAAGTTGCACCATGCTGATCCTTAACAGCCTTTATTCTGTTGTGAAGGTGCACCTGCAACACCAAAGGAGAGAAATCAAGAGAATCCAAAATCCTAGTTTTTGTAGCTTTAGAGATTTGGGAGTGAAGATTAAAAAAAAATAAGCAGTTTGAAGTCACAGTAAATAGTTTCCATATATCTATGTCTTTCCAAACTAATTTTTATACGCTTTTGCATTCTATGAACCCATTCGAGTGAGATCATCCACCATCAGAAAGTAAACTACACTAGATATATTAAGTGAATGGAATAGTTTCAAAAAAAGAAAAAGTTGCAAGAAACAATTGGAAACAGTTTAACATAGGAAAAGAAGTGTGGTAGAGCAACTCTTGCCTGCAAACGAGGGAAGAAACCTGGAGTTAGGAACATGTGGCTTGAATCATCACACTCAAGATGACGTCCTGCGTAAACGCAGTCTGGCATGCTTAGCTGCCACCTCTGAGGCTTTCCTCTGCCTTCTTCAAGAATAGAAGGAATCAATAGCAGAGAATTTGGATCTGATGGATCTTCCTCATAACAAAGTTCAAGTTTTAGCATCATCCTCACAAGGTCGCTGGCGTCTAAATTCTCAAACACCTTTGAACCCATACCAGGAATAGGGCTCTGCAAACTTCCTCTTAAGATTTTTTCTAATTCCATCCTGCTAATAAATCCATTGTTTTCAGAGTGTTGCTTCTTAACATTCAACTTTATGAGCTGACCAAGGACTTCACCACAGAACCACTCAAAATCTAAAATTAGAAAATCCAACTCATCAAAATAAATCACTTCACCAATGTGATGAAGACAGGTAGCAATAGCTCTTCTCTTCATCTCTACCTTCTCTTTGTTGTCATGTCTTGATCGAATCCTCAAAGGTGGAACTTTCACTTGGCATAGCTCACCAAATTCCTTCCACTTCATGGCTGGCTTGTTGTAGTTCTCAGATCTCCAGTCTGATAAAATCTGTATCAGATCATTGCAAAGTTGATAAACCCGTGGCACTCTTTGGAGAATTGTCTTGCTCGTCTTTCGGATATGCTGAGTGAGTTTACTGACTGATGCTGATGATCTTGCATCAACTGTGAATACAGTTGGGTAAAAATCAACAAAGCCTTGAAACTTGTCTCTAAGTCTCTGAATTGACTCTACTGTGAGCTGCAAATTTTGTGATGGTTGGTTGATTTTGTCAGAGTGTGTGAGAACAACAGCAACACTTGGTAGCATGCATTGTTGTATTGCTCTTTTAGAGTTGGAAACTATGAACCTGAGCCAATACTGCAGGTCCTCCTCAATTTCTGTTGAGCTTTTTGGTTCTTTGTTACTTGGTTTCCGGAATAAACTTGATATGATGATGAAAAATGATGCACTCCCATGCCCTGGGAACATAAGATCATGGAGAGATAAGAACTCGTGATGACCAGCAAGATTCCATATTGAAATCCTTGTATCCTCATCCTTGAAAGTTTTTATCTTCATTCCTATTGATTTGACAGCCTGCTCCACTGGGTTCACTATTGTTCTGACTTGATCCAAGTAGGGAAGCGCCGAAGCAGAGAAATTTTGTGATATTGAATGACAAAGTGAGGTTTTGCCTGAAAAGTATGAATTTAAACTATCAACTACGCATCAAGTTCACTCGTTATTAGCTTATGCTGATATGAAAAGAATGCATTTTAAATTGGTTGCATGAACTTATTTTTCTTAGATAGTTTTGAGATGCTGTGCCATGAAATTAATCAATAGTTTTAACATTCATATATATGAAATGATTTTCACTTTTAATAAATTAATCTTTTAGTATCTAGAATTATACAGTTTTACTATGCATATAACTATTTAAAGATGAAAAGTTATACTAAACCTTACCTGCACATTCTTGGCCACAAAAGAAAACTCTGCAACTCTTGGGTTCTGTTAGAGGCATATCCTTGACAGAATCCATATCTGGTTCAGTCTTCTCATTCTGGCCTAATCTCTGATAAATCCGCTGAGTCTTTTCAGAGTTTTGTAAAGGTGTTCTGGAGAGATCAATATCTTCAATCCAAGGATTTATCTGCAGTGTCTCCATAATTGTCTGCAGCAGTAGCTCTCCCTCCACACGTTTGCATCCTTGAAGAGACAAGCATTTCAAGCTAGCATTCTTCTCCAAACTCTTGAAGATTTTAACAAAGTCATCTGATCTCAAACTCTCATCATCGTGAATTCCCAACTTCCTCACTGTTTCATTTGTTGTAAGAAACTGTATAACAGCAGCTAGACCATCCCTTCCTATTCTTGTTCTTTCTCCTCCAAAAGTAATACACGTCAAAGTAATGTTGGCTTGCCTTTGAAGTGCTGAAAATCTACTCAAAGGGCATAATAGATGCTCCACACCCATTCCACTGAACCAATTTCCACTCAGGTGTAAGGTTTGCAGAGTTTTGTTCTTGAAGAGGCCTGCTGCAATATACACAATGCCCTTATCTTTAAGGCATGTTCTAGACAAATTTACCTCTTTGAGGGTCTGGTTTTGTTCCAAAACCAACCTAAACTCCTTGGCACACCGCGATTTTAGCCTTACTCCTGTCATGTCAAGGGACTTCACAGTGAAGTTCATGCCTAAAGAGCAGGTAACTCTACAAGTCCCTGAGAGGTTAAGCTTGTAAATTCTAAGTGTGCTGTTCTCCGGTTCAAACTCAACCACCTTGGAACTCTTTTCCCTATTCTCCCCACTCCAAACATGAACTTCCATTCTTCTGTTCCTTGCCAAAACTGCAGAAATAAGAGGTGTAGCTGTGATGGCATTTGAGTCAAAAATTGTCAACAGTTTAAGAGTTGAGTTAACTTCAATCATCTTCGAAAGCTCCTCAGCACCTCTTGAACCTATTGAGTCTTCCCATATCTGAAGCTCCTCCAAACTGTCATTCACCATAAGAGCAGAAGCAATAAGTGCAGCTCCAACAGACCCTATGCCTGATTCTGAAAGCATGATCTCTTTGATCACTTTATTTGCCTTCACAATGTCAGAAAGGTCTGATAGGCTTTTTCCATTGAACCTGTTCCTTCTAAAAACCAAATGCTGTACATTTTGGTTATTCCCTAGCAAGGTGCCAAGATGTCTTACCTGTTGTGAGTCCCATTCAACTCTGTGGAACTCCAAGTTTCTCAAGGAGGAGTTGTGTCTCCCAGGTGCTGCAAGAGTTGTCAAGAGAGGGGAAAAGAATGAAAGGTTTTCCTTGGAAATGTTTATGCTTATGGAGTTGTCTGTTTCTTGATAACAACCTGAAGTTGGTTGAGAGAGGTAGAAGGAAATACTGTGCAGATTCAGGCCCTCTGATTTGATGGCTTGCTGAGCCCATTGTAGTTCTCTTAGGATCTGGTTTGTTGCCATCACTTCAGAAACTCTTCAAAGTTTAATGAACCTGTGCCCTTACCAGAACATCTACAGTAATCTCAAACGCTTCTTTGGAAGACAATGTACATACATTTCACAATATTATACAACAGCACAATACTATAACACATTCTTTAGATCAAATACGTTTTCAATAAATTTTAACCAAGAGGAAAAGGTATCAGACAGTTTAGGACTATGATCTGACCAATTTTTTATTTGGAAAATATTCAATTTTTTTGTTTACTCTAGAAAATAATATATATATATATATATATATATATATATATATATATATATATATAGAAAAGACTCCTTGTGCAAGAATGTTTGTAGAAAACAGATTTTTAACTTGTCTTTATTGTGTTTTTTTAGCTAAATATGTTCACACTGGAATTATTTTTT
>Ga0099822_1010111_pt1 | contig 11760 bp, 12 predicted proteins | sample CowpeawhiteBW_FD_76839 | JGI IMG/M metagenome (GOLD analysis project Ga0099822, IMG submission 76839) | Root nodule microbial communities of legume samples collected from California USA - Cow pea white BW | ecosystem: Host-associated > Plants > Roots > Nodule | place: USA: California | collected... | reverse complement strand
TATATATATATATATATATATATATAAACAAACAATTTAATATAATTATTGATAATTACTAAAAAAAAAATCCCCAAGTAACACAAATTAAAAGAAAGTGATCCTCGTTCAAATACAAAATAACATAAATTAAAAATTGTTGGACGACTTTACCATACTCCAGTCCAGTCCTAACCCAAAGTAGGAGACAAAAGAACTATACTCAAACAACAATAAATGAGACACAAAAGCTAACAACAAAAGTTTATTTACTTATTTCTATACATGAGCAAATTCCTCTTATATCTTTCGTTGTTAGCATTGACGAACACAATTACTTCAGTCTTAACTTCCATGAATATATTTCACACTAGGATTCCAAGCTTTTCCCTTTTTCTTTTACCGTCATTTCAATATCTTCGTTTCAGACAATAACAAAACTCATTTATTTCTTTCAATAATATATAACAAATGCAAGAATAAATTAAATCATATTTATTGTAGTTACTTTTTATATAGCGAAAGTCACGGTACATACCGTTCATTTCCACATGCATATTAAGATAGCTTTTACCATATTTGCTAAAAAAAAAAATAACAAATATAAACTTATTATATTAAAACTATTTCTTCCTTATTTTACTGAAATCATGTTTTACCCTATGATTTTTCTTATAATAAAACTCAAAACATATTTTGATGTAACAAGAAACATGACCAAATACTTGCTATTAGTTTGATAAAATTTGTTCTGTTGTTATTATGACAAGGACCAATAGACCCATTGCCCTCCATTCCTTAAAAGATATTGAGACGACAAAGCTTATAATAGATATCGCCTCCACCTTTCTGCAAGACCCACCATCATTAAATTCATGAACTATGCATTTTTAACCTTCTTTTTCCCATGTTTTCTTTGTACATCTTCGTATTTTCTATCATGACATTGTCCCTTCAAACATTCATTTCAATCTAGTTCGATAGGAATAAGATTTCTTCTATCCCTCCCTTCAACATCAACAACCACAGAAGAGAAAAAAGAAGAAAAAAAAATATTGAAAATAAAAAAATAAAACTTTATTTCCATTTTTAGTCACCCAAAGTTCTTCAGATATTTTCTTATCAGACTTGGTTCACTAGCGGTGGTGATGGTAGATTTCCTCATCCACCATTGGCACCTTCGAAGTTTGTTGATGAACTTTAATGGACTTGTTTCACTAAATCTAAAATCATAAAAAAATATTCTCTTTATAGTTGAAAATTATATTTTTTACACAGTTAAGGAAAATAAAACTGTTTAACTATATACATGTCTCTTGATATTTTAGTTTTTCTTAAACAATATAAAAGTATATATTTTTCTTAGTAATCAAGATAGTAATGAAGTGATTGAAATGTTTTGGTTGAATGATAAACCGAGTGATAAAGAGGTCCAACACTTCATTAATTCAATCCATTTGATAATGAGAAAACCAAATTTATACGGTTCAAAAAAAATGTTCCTATTAACTTTTGTACTACTTTTCTCTATCTCTCCACCTTTTTTCAATCTATCAATGAATGCTATATTATTTCTCCCTGATTGTGAAGCCATGAAAAGATGTTTATACAACGAATAAAAAAAAGTGAACAATTAATGAAAAATATATTTAAAAGAACAAAATTCATATGTTGCTTTATTTTTAATATACTATTTTTTATTTGCCAAATAATCTATTCTTATTTTTTATTTACTTAAATATACCATGTATTATTTATAGGTAAAAAATCGGTTTATGTACAACACACATTTCTCACCTTAGTTTATCAACGTGTTTCAAATTTTACTGCAATAAATTGTTTATTCATTAATTATCTTTTTACTTAACATTTGTTTTCAAAATAATCTGAATTTCTATGTATGATTTTTTATTTTTAGTAATTTTCAGAGTATAACTATTTTGTATAATTTTGATATTGATAAATCTAATGATAGAAATCTCTGTGTGAAATTCAAATCATTCTAAGAAAAAGTAAATAAAATAAAAATCAATTGAATATTATAAGTAATTTTGTAAAGTTTTGAAAATTTGATAAAGTTAGGTAAGAAATCACATTGTAAATAACTAATTTCTATCTTAAGTAAATAAGAATAGAATAGATTATTTAAATAGCTAAAAAAAAAATTATATTAAAAAGAAAAGTTTCTGTTAAGCTTGTTTTGCATTAAAAAAAATATGTTTTTTATTTTTTTTCCTAACTTTTACATTTAATATAAAAATTATATAATGGGGCCACTTTTGACTAGTTAGTTCAGAAAAGACAAGGAATTCTTCCTCTTGACTCTTCTAGCAAGCTAATTTCCACAAATTCATTATAGTGTTTCTTAATTTTATTATGAAAACTTTGAATACCACACAAAATATGATTGATTGAAAACAAAGAAGTAAAATTTTTTCTCACATTAATAACAATTGATTGAAAACTAGAAAACTAAGGTAATTAATAAGAGTATTTAGTGAATAGATTCCACTACTAAACTGTTGTTTCCATTAAAATCCAAATTGAAAATGGTGTCAACTCTAGTTATGCCACCAATGAACATTGCCGTCAGATATCTCTAATCCCAACACTAATGATGCTCTTTGAGACCACTGCCTTAACACAACTTCCTCAACTTTTGCTCACTAAAGTCAATTTCTTGTCTGCTTCCACTTGTTCCTCAGCAAACTCACACACAACCACAACCCAACAACCACCTGAACAACCCTCTTCTTCTTTCTCTCTCTTCACCATCACCAGAACCAACAACAACAAGAACAAACAACAATCCAAGAAAAAAAAGAAAGAAGAGAAAGAAAGATTGGATTTTTATTCTTACTTCGATGGACCCGAAGTTCGTCGGAAAGCCGCCGGCGACGGTGGACCTTGAACGCATGCCGGAGCGTGGGTCCCACCACCGTCGCTCCCACTCCGACACGTCGTTCCGCTTCGCCGCGAACTTCGACGACCTGCTCCTCTTCGACGCCTCTGACCTCGACATCTCCACGCTCCCCTCGCCGCTCCCTCTGCCCTCGCCGGGGGCCTCCGGCGCGGTGCCGATTGCGGTAGATTCCGACGAGTCCGGCGGAAGGCCGAGGCCGGCGGGGGCGATCGCCGGCGGGCACCTGAGGAGTCTGTCGGTGGGCTCCGATTTCTTTGACGGGATCGGGTTCGGCGGCGGCGAGGAGAGGGGTGGCGGAGGGAAGGGTGGCGGTGAGCGGAGGATGGGGCACCACCGGCACAGCAACTCCATGGACGGGTCCTCGACGACGTCGTTTGAGGCGGACTCGGCGATGATGATAGATGGCGTGAAGAAAGCTATGGCGCCTGATAAACTAGCTGAACTCGCTCTTATTGATCCCAAAAGAGCTAAGAGGTTCGTTTTCTTTTTTCATTCTTGTGTTCTTGGTGTCTTTATAGTAATAAGTTTAAGCGCAATTTCATTCTTTTTTTTGTTATGTATTTCTTTTATTTGATGGTTTCGCATACGTTGTTTTTTGCTGAAAATAATATGGTTACAAATTATATGAAGTTTTATTAATTTGGGGTGCTGCAAGAAGTGCCACTAAATCCTGCACTGATCATTAGTCTTATTTAAAGGATTGAAACTTGTGGACATATGAGGTCCTACTGAAGAGTCAAGGCTTATGGTGGCTATGAAAACCGTGTTATTATTATCATAAAGGGGTGTTTTAGATTGTGAGGAAACTGGTTAAGAAATCATGGTTAGATGCACTGATTTTGGTTTTAGAATGTTTTATGTGTTTGCAGGATTTTTATCAATAGGCTATCTGATTGATGCAGTGGTGTTGTCATATTTTTTATTAAGTTGTTATTCTTGCCTTTTTTTTGTAATGCACAATTTTCTGCTGGATAATTAGGTGGTGAGGAAATAGGAATTGCAGGATTCTTTATCTTATTTTTTTCTTACTATATTAAAAAAGTTTTGTTAAGGGGTGTGTGGATTGTGGAAAACTGGGAGAAAATGATTAGTTTGATGCACTGATGGTATGGATTTGGAATGTTGTTTTGTTTGCAGGATTCTTGCTAACAGGCAATCTGCTGCTAGATCAAAGGAGAGGAAGATTCGTTACACCAGTGAATTGGAGAGGAAAGTGCAGACACTTCAGACTGAAGCAACCAACCTATCTGCACAGCTTACCATGCTTCAGGTATGTCCTTTCTTTTTTGGTGGTGGCTTTAAGCTCTTACTTTTGGTGATGAATAAGATGAATAAGCATGAATTTGGTAACTTGTTCTTGTCAGTGTTTGATGGAGTCCCCCCAACACACTAGCATCGATCTAGCTCTACTTTATGTTGATTTTGAGTTGTGTGGCCACAAACTCACAATAGTTTATGGATCCCACACATTATCAAGGGCCCTTTCTTTAAATGCAAAGTGTTTGCTAAATTTTCTGTTATATCTTCAAAATTGTCCTTGGTTTGGCAAAATTTAGATAAAATTACTATCTACGTCATCCCTTTCATGTTGTTCTCATTACAGAACCATCCCTCAGTTTTTGAAGTTTACATGTGATTCCCTTACCCTACAGTAAAGTCCCTTTTCACAATTACACCATGCTCATCTGATTTTTTTTTCATGTTTTTTGTCAAATGGAAAGAATGTGGAAATTTACTTTTGTACTTTGCTCTTAATACATAAATATCTTAAATCAGAAGAACCAAATTATCAGAGAGCAAACCTCAACAGTGGATATATTGCTTGTTAGTATCTTCAAATGTCTTTTGAAATCAGTTGCATTTTTATCTTATACTTGTTTAAATACCTGATTCGGAGATAAACAAAGTAAGTTGAAAGTAAAGAAGAATTTGGTAATGAAACATATTCATAGCTGTTAGAAAAAGAATAAAAGAATTGTGATAGTAAAAAGTAAATTGAGGACTGCAAGACTGATAGTTATGCTGTTCTGGTATGGTTTTGTTTTGGATGCACGCAACATGTTTAAAGTCTGATACATCATGATGCATATATTTTATTCGTGAAGATGTGTCTTTGGTAGAATGGATGCTCATAATAATAATAGAGGGGACATTTTTTCCACTTAACAACTGTGTAAAAATCTGCTAGGGGGCCTTCTATTCATGAGCTCTGCCAATTGCAGTCTTCCTTCACCGAACATTAACTCGGATAAGCATAACCTAGTTAACATCCTTTTCTTTGTGTTCAAGTTTTCTATTGTGCTAGGTTGTTATGAAAAATTGGTATTTGATACTGCCCCAAGGCATCAATTGATCCATTTAGCCTACCTAAGGAGTCAGTTGGATAAGGCTTAATTGTTGTAGTTGTTGTTTGTTGCAGTGGTAGTTTAGATGCTTCCAAACTACTTGTACTAGAATATAGATATGGTAAACTGGTAATTCTCAAGGTATTTGACACTGCTAGGTTTCCCTGTTTTCTTTGGCTCTTACCACTACCTTACAGATTCAAAACTTAAATTGGTGCCTTTGCATTTGACTTTTGGATGATGAGTGGTCCCCTCCACTTGAACAAACCTGACACCCCCTTTGAAGCTTAACAAAGTTTGTCTGAATTCAATCAAACTATTTTTTACTACATACCATTACTCTCTTAGTATTTCAGTTAAATTCTATTTTGTACATAAGGGAAAGTAGAAACAAGCAGAAAACTTATCAATTTCTCATATGATGCAGAGAGACACCACAGATTTGACAGCAGAGAATAAGGAACTCAAACTGCGTCTAGAGGCTTTAGAGCAAGAAGCACAACTCAGAGAAGGTATGCATCACTTCATATTTACCATGCCTTTAAAAATGAACATGTGCTCTCCCTGTTTATCAGTTATTTCATACCAAGTTGGATAAATACACATGACTAGTTTGTTGTGTGAACATTGTCTCATGAATTTTTATGGGTTTGTTTCACACCCTTTCTTCAAGTTCAGTTATGATACACGGATACAATACGTGTATCGGATATGACATTATCTGATATGCCGATACGTCTTTTTTTTTTAAATAATAGGATAATCATATGTATTAAAGTTGTCACCATAAAAAAATATAAATTATTATCATTAAAATACTATTTCTTTATAGATTAAATACTTCATTAGTAAATATCAGTAAAGTATCCTAAAGTATCAGACATGGATATATGCTAGACATGGTAACATAACTCAGATTGAAGTATTGGTGTATCATAGAAGTTTAGGAACAAAATTCCTTGAAATACGTTTAGTTGTAGATTTTATATTTGTTTATTCCAAATTTAAGAAATGAATACCAACATGGTAATTGCAGATCTGAATGAGGCATTGAAGGAAGAACTGCAGCGCCTTAGGGCACAGAGTACTCGTTTGGGTGCCATAGCAGGTAACCCTTCTTTTGGTGGGATATTCAACCAGTTAGCTTCCCAGTTAGCGATGCAACAGTTGAGTAATTCTGCACCACAGCAACCACAACACCAGCCACAGAACCACCCTCCTCCTCCTCCCTCTGGACAGAACCACCCTAACTTCATGGACTTCAATCAGCAGAAGTAGCTGACAACAGCTGTAGCAGTAAATGATTGGTTCATCACAAGTAACATCTTGTGCACATACATGTATAACCGGTGAGACTTGTGAAGGGTATATTGTGCAGTTCAGTGTTGCTGTTTATCTTTAGTTCTAGGATAGAACCGTTATGTGTACTTTCTGCAGTTGTAGGTTAGAAGCACAGCTTTTGAAATGTGTTGTAGCTCTTGGTTGAATGAAGGTAACATAAAATATGTAGAAAGATTGATTCATAATATACTATAGATGGTGAATGAAGGCTATATGTTAGAAGTATACATAAAAGTGATTCAATTATTTGCTTAGAAGCACCAAAATAGAACTTATTTTGCGAATTGAATGGTGCTATTTGAGAAGAAAAGTACACTGAACCGAAATTTCTGGCTAATAATGGGACCTAGGTGACAACAGACACTAGCATTTATTTTGAAAAAATATCAATGTTCTTGACTATTAGCCATGGTTGGACTTTAGTGCAACTTCAGTTGAATCATTAAATATTGAATTTGTGGTTTAAGGAGTTTCAATGAGTGGCCTTGTTTTAAAAGCATTACCTTTTTCCTTTATAAAACACTAAAATAAAGTGATCATAGTGCATCAAAACTTTTGCAAGAATGAAATCCAAGTTTCAGAATAACTTATCCCACAATTTAGTCAACCTTTTTGACATAAATAACAGTGTTTGCTAACGCTAATCTGAATTTTAAATCTATTTTGGGATGAAAGCAAAATAAAGTTGGAATCTTTTCTATCTTTCTGATTGATGACATAGGATAAGTATTGTTTTAAAATGGTATCTTTAAAGTTCTCTGAAGCTCATTAAGAAATAATACAAGTTTAATATAAAATGCCATTAAATTCTCATACTTTTTGTTTTTTGTTTTCTTTTGGTCAGCTCATACACTTTTTGTGGGCTTGTTTTTTCGATGTGAACGATTTTAATTTAGCTATATGTAGAGTACTATTTAGAAGAAGTTTAAGAAACTAAAATTACTTTCAAAAGATTGAAGTCTATTTATTTTTAAATTTAACTGATTTTTTTATTTATTTAATGTTCGACTTAAAAGACTGTTGTTTTCAATAGTACAATATTAATAGTACAATATTTATTGTAGGCTACCAGAGGTTCTCACTACCGTAAATACAAACCATCAATTGTACAATCCAAGGTGTGAAAGAACTTTTAAAAATCATATATATTTAATTGAATCAACTTTATTTAAATATTTTGACTTAAATAATTTTAAATTCATATTCATTTAATCTATTTATTTTAAATAAATTTGGTATTAAAATCAAGGCTATTATATATATATATATATATATATATATATATATATATTATTAAATATTTAACTTTTTACACACATAATATATTCAACAAAAATCTTTCAGAGACTCAAAAGGACCCTATATCATTATACGTCAACAAAAAGACAATTTATAGGAAAAAAAAGGAGAATATGTTCTCACTCCTAACATGTACAAGGTACATTTTCTTTTTCCTTTTTTTTCTTATTTAGTTGCTTTTGATTAGATGATTTGTTTTTCATTTTTGCATGTAAAAATATCGGAGCTAACATAAAACTTAGATGTTATTATCTCGATAAATGTATCACATTTGAAAAGATCAGATAAAATATATCAATGTTGAACCAATAACTCATTTTCTAATGAAGTGATTTAATGTTTTAGCTTTTAGGACTATTTCAAATTTAAGTGAACATTTGCAGAAAAGCTTTGGAGGACTTGTGTTAAACATATATAGACACAGAATGCCATATCTTAAATTAAACATAAAGTAATTATATATATATATATATATATATATATATATATATATATATATATATATATATATATATATATATATATATATATGTGTGTGTGTGTGTGTGTGCTTTTTTTCTACTCCAAAAGCAATAAAGTCCTGCAATAATTAAGGCTGCATAAATTATAAAACTGTGTGTGGAAAGGATAATCATTATTTATCAAAGAATTAGAACCAACAATCACACTGTTACAATTAACATTTATGAGAAATTATAGTTAGGACGAGGATGACTTATTTGGTTATTACAATTCAACTTTTGGTATAGTGTTACTCAGCGATAATGATTTTCCCTGAATTATGGGTTTGACATTGGAAAGTACTGCAGAAGCAACAGTTCCATTGAATTTTAAATCTATGTCAGTAAGCACCACGTCTTCACATGGTACACCACTGCTACAAAGCAAAACAATTCCTTCTTTAGTTCCCGAAGTTCCAGTGATATTTTTGAATGAAACCTGGCTTATTTTAATTTTTGATGGATTCTGCAATCATAGAAGAAAAAAATTGTTAGTAAATTCTAGTCGATGGATGTGTGATCTTCGATATATTAACTTGTACTGAAAAGGGTGATTTTAGTGAAGTACCTCTTTGGTACATTGATTCCATGGACAATACTCTTGATCTATGATTATAGGGTTCCTGACATTAATCATTTCGATGTTTTCAAAATGCATACCAGTGACTGTAGTTGCTCCTGGAGTATCAGGCCAAGTCTTGATCCTGACACCATTATCTGTGTTGTTTATTATGCAGTTTTTTACTGAGAAATCTTGAACAGGTTCTTCTTCTGGATATTTTCCTAAGCTTCCTACACTAATACCATGTCCAGGTCCACATTTCACATTGAAGACATTAACTTGTTTGCTACCATCACCCAATGAGATGCAATCATCACCAGTTGCAAAGATAGAATTAGTAATGTTGACACCAGTTGATCTTCCAATGTGAATTCCATCAGTGTTGGGACTATTTGCAGGTGCAATGGCGTTGAAGTTTGTAAATGTAATGTTGTTGCATCCCAAAACGTTCACATGAAAATTTTTGCTGTCTTTTGAGGTTATGTCTCGAATGACGGTGTTGTTCAGGAAGCCAAAACCAAAATTCTATGAAATAATAGAAGAAAATTTAATTGTGTCATTGAAATGCAAAAGAAAAAGATAGAAAATTATTGCAAACATTTTTTACCATGGAAAGCTTCTTGCAAATCTTATTTTGTGCACAGTCATTCTGATTCCAAGCAATTGCACCTTGACCATCAAAGGTTCCACCACCAGAAATGGTTAAGAAATTAACATAGGTAAATTTAATCCATTGAGCTTCTCCATCGAACTGGTTTGGGTCTTGTGGTGCTTGAATTGTTCCATCAACTTGAACCTCAATAGGGGCCGTGCAAGGCCCTTTAAATTCTGTTTGTTTTAAGAGGAACGTGCCTTGAGGAATCACAATTTTGCTAGGGTTTGTTGATGCACATGCATCATTCCAGGCCTTAATCATAGCCTATTAGGGTTAAAATTATGAAAACTAAAATTAGATATAATCATATTTATTCATCCAATTTTGTATAAAAGACATATATGTTTTACATTATGGAAACTCAAAATCTTACTTGACTTATATCTCCATTAGTGGCTCCTCCATATTTTGATATATCAAGAACTCCAGATTGAGCTCTCACAGAAGAAGAAACTTGCAATATCAATAAAGCAAATGCGATCGTTTTCAATTGCAAATCCATTTCTGTGTTCTTCGCAATTTCCCTCTACATTCTTGCTTAAGGAAAAATGTGTATTTATAAATGATGAAATATTAGTTAGTATAACAATGCCAAAACTTGTAAATACTATATAAAGATTTTTATCTAATTATAAACTTTGATTTCGTTGGAACAATCTTTTTTAAGGAGTTTACCAATTAGGGGTTTAGATTCTACAAAAATATGGCTTATTGTGAATCATCATTTGTAATTTTTTAATAGTAAGTTCGTTAATTTACCTATATTCTAACGTTAGGACCTTGTGCGCAAACTCAAAATTTTTACCTAAAATATTCACTTCAATCAACAATGAACCATTTATTTCGATGATGCTGTGCAAGTTCAACCTCCCAACAATCAAATATGCTAAGAAAAAGACTACTTTATATTTATATACTTTTGCTATTTTTATAATGAATTTATTGATCATTCATATAAATAAATATTTATGGCATATTTCCATTTAAAACTTCAGAAATTATGTAAATTTCTTAAAAATATAATTAACTAAAAGAAGTAATAATTTAAATCAATAATCTAATAACTATAGTAAATCAATAACTAATAAAATTAATCAACTTTGAATTTCGATATTGACACAAAAAAAAAGACTTTTTAAATACATTTGCAATATTCTTCTCTAAGTTTACTTTTACGATGTTGGTCTCCACAATCACGACTCTCACAAAATATAGTCTATCGTGTATTTTTAGTCCTTTCGTGACAAATATGATCATAAATTAGATGAATGACACTTTGAGTATTGCAATGTATACTCATGTATTATAACAATGATGAGCTTTGCCAGTGGCGGATTATTATGAGTGAAGGGAGGGCTTGGCCCCCCAAAATTTTGAAATTTTTTTTACAATAAATATTTTAATTTTTTATTATTATAAATATTAGGTATTTTATTTTATTTTGTTATAAATATTAAATCAAATATTTATTTTTTTTATAAACATAATAATTAATACTAATAAATAATAAAATATAATAAAGAATATAATAAAGAATAAAGATTAAAAAGATTTATCAAGATATTTTTTATTATTTGTTTTCATTATAGATTGTGTTTTTCATAAATTGTTTTCATATTTAATTCTCATTTGTTTTCTTTTGTTTCTAAAAAGAAAAAGATCTATTATTTTCTCTCTTATTTCTCCTTTATTCTCTTCCATCCTCGAGGAAGAAAAGAAGAAGATAATTCTTTCGTCTCACTTGATAGTGAAATATTAATTCAATAATTTATTTAATGAATCTCTTTTATATGTCTATGCCTTGAATTTCTTACAAATTGTTCTCATCTTCCATTCTTACATATTTTCTTTTCTTTCGGAAGAGAAAAAATCAATTATTTTTGCTTTCATCTCTCAACTGTTCTCTTCCATTCTCGAAGAAATAAAGAAGAAGGTAATTCTCTTTTGTATCACTTGATAGTTAAATATTAGTTTAATAATTTATTTAATGAGCCTCTTTTATATTAATTTTTTATTTTATCAACATATAAGTGAAAATGATTGTACTGTGTGTTTTTTATAATTGAATTTTAAGTGTGGTTTGATTATCATCGAATTTTCTTTTGGTATTTATGTCTCTCAATTTTTTATTAGATTATGATAAATCATTTTTTAGT
>Ga0099822_1010110_pt1 | contig 11760 bp, 2 predicted proteins | sample CowpeawhiteBW_FD_76839 | JGI IMG/M metagenome (GOLD analysis project Ga0099822, IMG submission 76839) | Root nodule microbial communities of legume samples collected from California USA - Cow pea white BW | ecosystem: Host-associated > Plants > Roots > Nodule | place: USA: California | collected... | reverse complement strand
TATATATATATATATATATATATATATATGAATGAAGAGTATAGTGTGACAATGATTTACATTATAATAATTCTAATTGATTTTAAAAGTTTGAATTTGTCAATGTTATATGGATGTTTTGTGGAAGAGTGAACCTTTTATCCTGTTTATGATATTCCTTTAAATCCTTTTATATGGATTAGTTTTTATTCTTTTGGATGCACGTGTTATTTTTTATGATGTTATTAAATTAAAAAGAGTGTTTATGTGTATATATATAAAGGAATCAAAGTGAAAAGAAAATTAATGTGAAACATGTTTATCGTATATTGGTTTGAGAATCAAGAGAGATGGAGCATATAACTAAAGTGGCTATGAGTTATTATTAATGATAAAAAGAAGTGTTATACGTGGTTTGCAAGCATAAAGTTAATAATTTTTTTTCCTTCTGAAATTTAGGTTGGAATATATTAAAGAAGACAGTCCCACAAATAATGTTTCTTTCAATTTATACTTCTTTTGCTGAAGAGATAGTTTAACATGTTTACAATATAGCAACAACTGAAGAGAATTTTAGTAATTTTTTTAATTATCTCTATAATAATTAATCTTTTTGCTTTAATATGCTGGTTTATCTTAAAATTTACATAGTTACATTTGTTATTATATCACCAATGATTTTATATAATATACAATTTTGATTTATTAAAATTTTAAAATATAATTATTTATAGGTTTAATTAAGTTTTAATTATATCACAAATTTGTACGTATTTTCAACTGACTTTCTATGTTAAGTGTTCTTAGTATATAAATGACCTATAATTTTTATATTTTTATATTTTTATATTTTTATTTTTTTTCAGCTGGATCGTTGTCTTTTAATGTTTTTATTAATTGACTTCACTAATATTTTGAGTGTTATCTTGCTTATTTGTCTTCTATTAAAAAAAATGTAAAGTTGTTTTTTAGCAATATGAAATGATTTTGTGGTTAAAGTAAGATTACAAATAATTTTTATTGGTTTAATTAAAAATATTTTGGATAACAAGATTATTACGATGATCTCGGATGACTTCTATTATATCACCTACAATGTGAAGTGATCGCACATACAATAGTCAAGTGATTGTCGGTTGTCATTCTCGTTGTCACTTATTATTAAAAATTCTCATATTATATGAGATTTTTTGTTTTTTGCAAATTTGTTAAGAAAATTTGCAAGAAAATATTATTTTCTGTCATTTTTTTTTAAGAATCTTAATTGATGGGTAATTCTTTCGTGGGTAATTATTTCTTACAAAATTATAAAATTTGCAAATATTTCTTACAAAATTTGTCGCGAAAAGTGTTTTATATAAAATATTTTGCAAAAAAATTGGTAACAATTTCTTACAAAAAAAATTTCACAACAAAATTTGTAAGTATTTTTTACGAAAAAAAAATTTCAAAATAAAATTGACAGAAAATATGAATTTCTTTGGCCGTGACTATTATTGTTGGGGATAATAATGTTCTATTGTAATATAACATACTTTTAATAAAAACAACAAAAATCATTTCATTAACTACAACATTTTTTCTATTAACCACAAAATCTTTTAAGACGTGCAGACAAATAAGCAAAATGAGAAGTAAATTAATAGTATCACCACATAATTAATTATAAAATTAAATAAAAAAACTTAATTGAAAAATATAAAATTTTAAATTATTAATAAAACAAAAAAAAAATAGAAACTCAATTAGAAATACATAAGTCTAAAACAGATTTAAGGTTTAATTAAACTTTATTTATATTACCTAATTCATGTTAAATATTATAAAAGTAAACAACCATATATAAATCACATGTGTGCTCTATGATTGAAAACTGGGTACTATTGTCTAGTATGAAAGATGTGAAATAAATAATTTTAATAAATCAAATATTTATGATTGGAAAATGGGTACTATTGTCTTGTATGAGAGTTGAGAAATGAATAATTTATCTCGTTTATGATGTGCAATCTAATTACCTTTTAATTTTTTTTTCAGTGATATATTTTCTAATACAGAACTTTAAACTTTTTATATCTACTCTTCATGCCAAAACAATTTTGTATATATATAGAGGATATGATTAAGATTATCTACTCTTCATGCCAAAACATTTGACATCAATAAGTCACGAATATTGTATATAAGAGATCATTCCAAAACTCATTTTTAACTTAAATTATCAATGAGTTTATGTGTTTTATTTTTTTTATATATTACTTATTTTTATCATTTCTAATATTAAATCCAAACTTATACTTATTATGATGTACGACCATTCTTGAATCTACAATTTATTTACTTTTTTGTATGGAAAATCACTTGTTTAATAGAAAAATTATTAATTATACTTAAGATCAATAATATAAACCTATAAAATAAGAAGAAAAAAAGTTAGCCAAGATTTGATTCCAAATGAATTTGAAATCAACCCAAATTTAATTGGCACCAGCTCACCATTACAAAATAATAGTTGGTTGATTATCTAGATTCCACTTTCCATTAACATTAATTGTAATTTGTCATCCGTCCTTTCAAGAGAGTGAAAAAAAAAACCATAAAATAGTAAATGCATTAGCCTCCAATAATTAATCTTTAAATTGATTCTGAAATCAATATTTTCATACAAGAATCATCCATTTCTAGGGCAAAAGAGAAGTTATGAGATTGTATATTATATCTTTCAAAACTGATTAAAAAGATTACCATGTGAATTATATATGAAGAAAATATATGAAAGCACCATGTCCCTAACTTGATAATGACAATAAATTTATGTTTTAATTGTTGTTAATTAAGCACTCTAATCTTGTTGCCATTTTTAAATGTTTTCTACTTTTATTTGTCAAATTATCTAAAGTGTTGAATTTTTCCGTACTAGTACGTGCATGGATTAAAGCTTAAAGTTCTAATCGTTTTTACCGTGAATGTGTGTGCATCGATCATTGTCAAACTGATTTATGGAAAAATAAAAGAAATTTTACAAAAGATGTATATATTTTTTATTGCTCAACAACACCATGGAATTTATATATAACAATTTTACAACAATGAGTACTCTTTCATCGTTATATTATTATTGAGACATCAACATAAATATTAATATGGAATATTAGGTATATGCATGTAGTGGTATTTTTTATTTGATGGAATTTTAGATTACTTAGATGGAATTTTTGAATGAATAGGGTTAAATAGATTTGAAGATTTGCAAAATCAGAGTAATTCTTTCGGATCAATAATGGGTAAGAAAAAGTTACATTCCTTTCGAGTATTTTAGATTTGCAAATTCTACGTAGACAGAAAAATTATGCAAATAATAATGTTATATGTGTATACACTAAGCCATCTGCATCAGAATCGATCGTCATTGTTATATTATGATTTTTTATCTTTTAAATATAAACTCCTGAATAATTTATAAATAAAAATACTATATTATACAGGTTTAAAGAAATTTTCAAAAGAAATGTCTTAATTTTTCATTTTGGTCCTTATTAAGCTGGACAAAATACATTCATATAGAGATTGAATTGTGTTGGAGAATTTTACAAGACTTGGAAACCTATAGAGGTAATCCAAATTTTTCTTTTGCAAATTTCTTTCTAATAAGTAGATGTATATGAAAAGAAACTTATATCATACGGAACTAAATAACATGGTAAAGTAATAGCAGAGAAGAAAAAAAAAACGATATTGCATGTGGACTTAAAGCAACGTCAATGTGTTATATGCAGGGCTTAAAACATTTGTCAAGATGAGAAAGTGGCGTTAATTGTCATGTAACTAATGCCGAGTCATAATTGAATTGTCGTGTTTAGAGTGTTATATTCTTTTAAGTATGAAGAGTTGTGTCTTCATATACATGCAATATATATAATTATCAACCGACTAAAGAATTATGGTATGCACTTTCGTCTACTAGCTAAAGTATTACGTTTGTCTTGTGGAGATCATGTTCACTCCGTCCAAGTATGAGTCTAAGCTCTATATTGGGTAGAAATGAGAAAGTATAGTATTGTATAAAGATAAAGACTCATAAATCCATTGTCTTAAGGTTTTGAGTTGAGAGTGATGTCAATGACTTATGTGATTAGGTTTAGGTCTCATTGATGTTTGTTCTTCTCAGTAAAATTCTTTATGTAAACCTAACAAGTAATATTAGAGTCAGATTAAAATTGGTTTAGACGAGTGAAGGTTATATTTCTAGTAAAAAATAATAATAGAGCAAATGATCCGATATATGTATCAGTTAGTTTTTCAACGATGCTTGCATGCAAAGTGTGGAGAAAGCGCAAAAACGTTTCAAACTACTACGGAGAATAAAGCCTTTAGTGACCCTTACCAGCGACCGCTACTCCATATTTCTTCGATTTGAATCGATGTGAAACAAAGTATAGCGGAAGCCTTCAGGGTTTCCAAAGACACTTTCTCTAAAATGCCCAATAGATTTACACTACACTGGCTAGGGTTCAGTGGCTTTATATAGTGACTCACACTTTGTCCCTTCGCCTCATGATAATTTAGAAAACAACAGAATAATAATAATAATAATAATAATAATAATAATAATAATAATAATAATATTATCCCATATAGTTATTATGGATCGAATCCCACTACCATGAAAGAATTTCCAATTTTCCAGATAAGATTCTTTGTTAATCCAAAAAAGGAAGAAAAAATTGTACACATATATATACTGAGTACTGTTTTTAATCAGTGCATGATTCGAGAAATTAAGTTGTAAGTTGTTGACAAGTTGGAACAGAGAATATAGGAAAGATGGAAGAATATGAGAGATAATTGTGTCCAGAACTTCCAAATTATGTTCTGCAAAACTAACTAGTCATCAGGATTAAATGTCTGCATCGCAATTTAGAATCTCTCAAAGTGTGCGCATTTCTGGATGAAAACAAAAAGTGAAATTAATGTTCACTTCAAAGAGGACTTCAAAAGTCAACTTCAATTCCAAACCAAAATGGTGTAGAATTTTAAAATATTATATTTACAAGTTATACCAAATTAAAATAAATAAAAAAACTTTATAAAAAATATGGCACGGTATACTACACTTGAGGGCATGGAGAAATATTACGTTGAAAACATCGAAGTGAGTTCATTTGGGCAAACATCACTCTTTTCTCTATCTATATTTTTCCATTTCTTTTCTTTTTTGACTCCTCGACCCCTCCATCCTTAACAATGAAAATATCAAAAAATAAATGGTCTGTTGATTATAATGAATGTATGACATTTGTTACTTTAATCCATAACATAAGTAGACTTTGTTTTGATAGTAAATGCATGAAAGACACTCTACCACTTAACATCAAATTGAAAAACGTAAAAATAAATATCTTATTTTAATTTAAGTGAAATAGCCTTAAACAATGATTATATAAGAATAGAGAATGATACCGGTTAACTAATAATTAATAATAATTAATGCACATTGGTTTCATTATTTTTATATCGAGGACTAAAATAATTAAATTTATTAATTAAAATAATATAAATGTGTATAATATATTTTATAAAAACAAAAATAAAATTTAAAATTTTTAAATAATAATTCTTTAATACAAAATAAACACTTTAAAATTTTTAAGATTTTTATTAAAAAGAAAGAACAAATATTTTTCTTTTCTCAAATTGATACTTTAATTTTATTTTTTTTTTAAACTTTTTAGATGTTTAAAACTATTTTTTGTTGGTTTTTTTGATAATTTAAATTTTTTTATGCTTAATTATAATTTAAATTTTAGCAACATTAAAATATAGTTATTTTATTATTTAATTTTTTTTTTAACTTTTATAGCTGAGTATTACATAAAACATTAAATACAGATGTATAACATTTATGAATATTTTTGTCCTTTAAATAAAATAAAATTGCATTAATGGTTATTAGATCAGATTTCATTTAATATAACAATTAACTATCAAATTTTGTAAAATTGAATGTATATTAATTATCCTTAACCAGTGTAGTTGTGATGAGGACATGTGTTATTATGACCTTTTTTTAATTAACATTCATGTTCAATAAATTTTATTCTAAAATCTTTTAACCATTTAATAAAATTTATTTTCTATAATTTTTAAACCACTAGATGTAGTTATCAAATATTAGGTAATGTGGTGGTTTCATTATATTTTAAAAAGTAAAAGAAAGATTCGTAGGAGGTAAGGTACTGTTTCCTAAATGTTGGATGTAAGTTAACATGAAGACTAAATTTGTAAAAGAAATATATGTGAGGACCATATCAAACAGTTAAATACACTCTTGTTAATGACGTACGCGTAAAAACACTCAAATAACTAATATTATTTTAAATTTGATTTTCTCTTTTAAGTTTTTCTGTGTTATTTTTTTTTACCTTAAAATATATTAAAAAATTAATATAATAATATTAATGTATTTTTAATATCAACAAAGAATAAAAAAAAATTCTGGAATCCAACTATAGTAATTAAAAGATTGACACATGCTAATTTTACAATTGAATATAAAACAAAGTAACAATTATTTATTGTGAAGTTAGAAATAGTTCCTTTATATTATTAACTTTTGATGCAAGTGAATATAGATGGCAATGTGTAGAAGCTAATCTTAATTACAGATTCTATATATTACAATACTTTTTAGTATATCGTGAAATGTTAGTGTCCAAAAAAAAATATTGTATATGAATAACAAACTCAATTCTATTTTGAGTCCAAATTCCAAAATTAGTTTGACTTTTGCACTACTAAAAAAACTCATATTTCATGTCAATTTTGTTTTAAAAATTTTTTGGTAGGAAATACCTACAAATTTTGTTGTGAAAAAAAAATTTGCAAGAAATTGCTACCAATTTTCTTGCAAAATTTTTTGTATAAAATACTTTTCACAACAAATTGTGTAGAAAATACTTGCAAATTTTATAATTTTGTAGGAAATAATTACCCACGAAGGAATTACCTGCCAATTAAAATTCCTAGAAAAAATGGCAGAAAAAAATCTTTTCTTGCAAATTTATTTAACAATGTGCAAGAAAAATCCCATGTAATATGAGAATTTCTAGTAGTGTTGATATGATACGACTCACAACTCGTCTCAATTTTTTGTTTGGATCAATTCTTAAAGATTTAATATGACTCGACTAGATTCGACCAGATGATTCGATTTGACCTTACACAACTCGACATTCGACAAGCCAATGATCCAGACCGATTAGACTACAACATCAACTTGAGCCATTTTGGCCCAACCTTCCTTCTAGGCTGAGTCAACCCAAACTGACTTGACTCAACCTTCGACATGGGTCAACTCGGTTGGCTAGACTTTGGCTCGAGGAGACTTAGTTGGCTTGAGTTCAGTCTGGATCAACTAGGTTCGACCTTTGTCCGAGCCAACTTGACTTGACTTTCATCCCGAACCGACTTGGCTCAACCTTTGTTCCAAATCGGCTGGGCTTGATTTTCGTCTATATTTTTTATGAAGGGATTTGCAATTCTTCATTTATATTTTGGAATTCAAATTTCTTATACTTCTAATGATATTTAAAAATTTTCTATTCTATTCATTTGAAATGTTTTTCAAAAAATTTTAAATTAAATTTTTTTTCTAATTACTTTATCCAAACAAGTATTTTAATATAAAATTCTATGCATAAGTGAATTATTTTTCTAAATTTTATCATCGAATGAGTGTATTTTTATATATTCTAATAACACTGAGCAAGTAGCATAAAGTACCCACTGAGTTAAAGCTCTTAACAGTTATCCTTGACCTTATGCTCAATACAACTTGTGCAGTTGAGCCTTGAAATTGAAACCAGTACAACCAAAAGAAAAGAAACAAGTCAAACATATTCACAGACAAGGCTTTATCTGCAACTTGTAACTCATCCATATATTACAGAATAAAAAATAAACAAAATTTGTCGGATTTTTCAAAGTCCTGATTACTTTTTATAGAATCATGATGAGTTCCAAGAGATGTTAGAGGTTACATTGAACAGATAGTCATTCTTAATTTGAAATTAAATTAGTGCCTTTGGCATCTTTCTTCTTGCACAAATCTTTCAAATTTTGGAAAGAAAAATATATATGAACATTGACCTTCTAAGTATTTAGATGTAATTTAAATTATCCTCAAGATCTTGTAAGATAAAAAATGTCTACAAAAAAACATCAAACATCTTGGAAAGTCAACACTAAAAATCCCAACTATTCTGCAATACATTGTTTGAAGACTTTTTTAATACATCCATTAGCTTCTTAGGCTATTTTAAACATATCAGTAGATTCATAGACTACCTGGGAAAGGAGAAAAAAATAAAGCCTTTCTATTACTTATATAAACTATACTACACATACAAATCACACTAACAATAACTCTAACCAAACCACATTTATGTAACAAGAGGTAGTTCCTATCCACAGCAACACCCTTTGAATCCAAAGCCAAGAATAATAGGGTTTTTTTTCCACATTTGAACCGAAAACCTGAAAGAAAACAAAAAGTGTGGTCTTGTTTCTTCTCCTTCAAGCAAAAAGTGCAAAAAAAAAGCTCCTTGTATAAAAGCCTCAGATTTTGGAATGCTGAATTTTTGTCTTCTTTTCCAAGTACAAAAGCAACACACTTCAAAATCAACACTCAAACAAAATCACCAGTAACTTTAAGAGCTAGAAACTGCACTGTAGAGCTTATGTTTATCTGCAAAATGAAGTTGTACAGAAACTACAGTATAACCGCAACAAAACATCATAAAACTTTATTATTGAGGATGTTTAAGATGATAATAAAACATGAACAGATGCCTTTAATGAACCCCAGCCTCCATTACCACTTGTTGCAGGATTTTAAACCGCAGCAACATGCAGTAATGGAAGCCTTTGGGGTCACCAAAACTCAATCTGTTTTCAAAGCTCCATGCATAGACCTAACAAACTTGTTATTTTATTTCTCAGTCAAGCACACACACCCTTATACCTTATCACAATGACTGCATCCATATTTATAGACTGATAAAGAGACACGATGAAGTTGCATCACAGACAAAATTCTCTTACTCTCTTTGATGTGCTTTGATTCGCCAAATTTAACTTTAAGATATGATTACTTTTTAGATAGAGAATAATGGACTTTAATTTCTCAAGAACCTTCATTGTTTATAATGACAGCTCAAACAAATTCCACTAAGGTGGAGATATACAGTGTTTATTTACTTATAATATAATAGAATGTTACCAAAAGAGAAATATACCATCATTTCCAAGATTTCTTTTTTATCTTCATGCAGCAGAATCAAATATACCTGATCCTTTAATCAAAATTCATTTGCATGTTGATTCTTTGATCGGTTTGTAAAGAAGCTAATGTGATTTAGTGTTCACAACTCGTGGAGAATATATTAAAGAATGGTTTTAAAGATAAAAGGAATAATATAGTAATAGAAGCCACACAAGTCAAAACTGATTGATGATAATTAAAGAATGCCACCGATTAACATTGCAGATAAACCCTTTCATGCAATGATTTAATTTAGCAATGGAACATTTGGTATATCACAGTGACAAGCCATGTGTCAACATTGATTGAAGACAAAATCAAACAAACGAGAGTATCAGTATAGCTGCAATAGCAGATTAAGTTATTCCAAAAATTCATTTCTTATCCTAATTCTTTTAATCTAAAGATAAAGAGTAACTTCATATTTGGTATTGTAGGAACAATATTTGAGCATCTTGGCTACGTTTCAACTTCCAAGGAAGCCAAGGGCCAAATACTGTACGATGCTCTAATTGATTGATTCATAATAATCATTCTTTAAGACACGTTTTAAAACAAACCAATCTGGTTTCCTCAGTTGAAATGTAAACTTGCTGTAATGTTCTTATGTTGTTTTTCTTTTCATTCTACAACCTCATAAATTATATTATATTTAAATATAATATTACTTTATCAAAAAAGTAGATGTACAAGACACAAGGAAATATCTCTTTAATAATCGATTTCAGTGATTAAAAATTATTAGTTATTATGAATACTAATTTATAAAATAAAAAATTATTGATTACTAAAATAATTACTATTAAGAATAAAAAATTATAATTGGTCTTTAAATTGGTTTCTAAAATTTAACTATTAAGATTTTAGCTACCAAAGAAAACTGGTCAGTAAACATTAGTTAACAAGATTTCTACTACAAAAGAATTGATTTCTAAATTAGTCTCTAATTAATTAGTGATCAATTTAGTGACTAATTATAAAATTTTATTCATAATAGTGACTATTTTAATAACCAATAATTTTTTTGTTTTATAAATCGATATCTAAATTGGTTATTATAGTGACTAACAATTTTTGTCACTAAACTAAAATTAATTGTTAATCAGACATTTTCTTGTAATGAGATGTATTTTTTAAATACAATGTGCTAATTTTGTACATATTTATACATTCAATATTATCTTTTAATATTGTCAATTATTATAATTAATATAAATGTTAATAATATGATCGTAAATATTTGTTATCTTATTTATGAGGAGGGATAACCATAATAATAGGATTTGTCATGACATTGATATCTCATCCATTGTGTTTTGTCAAGCTGTTTACAATTTTTGCAAGCTCAATCTTGATTTTGACGAACATAAAATGTTAACTAGAAAACAATATAAAATGTTAAAAAATAATGTAACACGGATACTGACATGAACACTGGACATGATACGGATAGATACAAACAATCTAACACTTGTAGTCTCTAAAATGAAGGATATAGTGACACTATTTATATATTATATCATGCATACTCAAAATAATCTATAAATAAGATTAGTTAAATATAATATATCTAAACACATTGTAAGCTGATACAAAAATGAAGAAGTTATATTCAAAAAATAAAAAGTAGTGAGACTTTTAGAAACTAGACACATTGTTAAAAACTTATACAATAAAATTAAAAGTTCATAGGATTTTTAGAAAATCATTGTATTTTTCATTATTAACATTGTATTAGAACCATGTCAAAATTATATTAAAGATAAAAAAAATTGTATTTTCAAACTAGACATTTCACCTATATGTATCATATGAGTGTTATGTGGGTGTCGGTGTCTGGTATGTCAAACATGGGGACACACCATTTATGAGGCATGTCTAGGCTTCGGACCAACATGAAATGACGTGGTGGAAGAGTCATTAAATGTTGGGTTATATATATTATTTTTCATAAGTTCATATGAGTTATAGTTATAGTTATATTGAGAGATTATGGTTCCATATGGTTATATGACATTAGTTTTACACATATAAGGCATTTAACACCATTTACACCAAAACCTTAAGGCAATGGTGTTATGAGTCTTAACTTTGTCTATTCTATCCAATGTGGAACTTTGACTCACACTTGGATTATTCCCAACAATCTCCCCCTCAAAGATGAGTTCTTTATTTTTTTTTTCCTTTTCATATGGATATGTTTCCTTTCAGGTGTATGAGTTATCCCTTTATAGTTATGGTTATGCGGTCAGTCACTCCGGTGATCCCTTTTTTGTTATGGTTATGGTTATGTGGTCAGTCACTCCAAACCATCGATTCTAATACCACTGATAGGTTTATATATTCTTTCATGAGTTATGATCATAGTTATTGAGAGATTGTGGGTTTAATATATATATATATATATATATATATATATATATATATATATATATATATATATTATTATTTTTTTTTAT